>ERZ1027215.301-NODE-301-length-20033-cov-6.562319_pt1 | contig 20033 bp, 16 predicted proteins | sample MGYA00519481_ERZ1027215 | MGnify/ENA primary metagenome ERZ1027215 (study PRJEB26926, sample SAMN06164487) | human gut metagenome | biome: ENVO:00009003; feature: ENVO:2100002; material: ENVO:00002003 | host: Homo sapiens | place: USA | collected 2012 ... | reverse complement strand
AGTCGTCGGCAGCGTCAGATGTGTATAAGAGACAGAGAGATATATGATAATTTTCCAATTGAAATAATTTCATTTTTATTAAATTTTAATTTATCCATTACAAATCCTTTCCGCAACGAAAAGATAATTTATATTCATTTTGTAACCAGAGTTTAGCTGCACAAAGTAACTACATTGAAATTCTTTTTAATAATCCAGCCTCTAATATATCGGCAAATACATCTGAGAGATATCTAACAATTAATTTTGATATGTCGAAATATAAAATGATAATGGTTGTATTTGGTATAGCTGCATCTGCTTCTGATGCAGCAATATCATCGAATAGATTAATCGGAATTTCAACATATTCAGATGTATCTGGGAAAAATTCATCAAATAATGACTATCGAAGTTCCTTAACTAATTATGGAGCATCAAATACATTCGCTAGGGTGTCTTATAGATTGACTTCACATGCTATATGGTATACATGCACAGGAGCTTATTGGACATATGCTTGTATTCAAAAGATATATGGGATTAAGTAATATTTATTAATTATGCTCCGTGTATTAGAGTCCATGCTTGCTTAACTGTGCCTGTACCAGTTTCTTGTGACATTATATAAGTATATGAGTTGGCAAGAAATAATACCTTTACAATTCTGCTAATACTATTATCACTCATGACAAGCATGAAGCCTGAGTATCCTGGCAAGGGGTGCCCCACAACATTAGGAGATATTGAATATACTCCAATCTGATAGCATCCATATGTAATATTATCAGCAGTACCTTTTCTAATAAAAGTATTATTTGCGAAACTCTGGCAATGTATCCTTTACGAGCAAAAACCTTTTTGTCTTATAGTAGCCTCTATCTTTGTTTGATCAATAAGAACATATCTATTAACACTTTCCAAATCTGCATGTCCTAATAATTTTGCAATCACACCTATATCTGTATCACGTTCTGCTAATCTGGTTGCAAAAGTTGCTCTAAATAAATGTGGATGAACTCTGGTGACACCACTAATTATACCTAATTTTCTTACCATACTTTCTATTGCAGTTTTGCATAATCTTGTAGGGTGTCCTTTCCTAGAAGCAAACAATGGCGTATTAGGCGCATATGTGCAATATGTACCATTCATATTTATATCTTTTCGTTGCTTTAAATATTCGTTTAATCTCATTGCTGTTTTACCAGAAAACGCCACTGTTCGTTCTTTATTTCCCTTACCCAATACTTTACAAGTATAGTTTTTAAAATCTACATCTTCCAAATTAATTCCACATAATTCACTAACTCTAACACCAGTATCAAGAAAGAAGTGGATTATCGCTAAATCTCTTGAGTTTGTAGTATTTATTTTTAGTAACTCAATTTCCTCGTCTTTGAGAGGAACTTTGATACATTTTTTATATTTTACAGGTTCAACAATAGACATAGGATTATCAGCTATCTTTTTGTGTTTATATAAATAACTAAACACAGAAGATAGATATTTTCGCTTAATATCCATTGTCGAACCTTTTACATTATTTTGAATCTTATATTTAACCATAAATGACAATACATCATCCGTTGTTATCATATTAATTTCTTTATGACAAAAATCACATAACTGATGAACAACTCTAATATATTGGTTAATTGTACTTTCTGTTTTACCACTGCTTAATTTGCCAATCTTAAAATACTCCATTAATCTATCCGTAGTCTCACCATTAACCGTTGTAACTTCAGTAGAAGATATGGTGTCAACTGAAAAATTAAAACTGACCATCCAAAATGTATCTTCTAAAAACTTCAAATCTTCTGTATTAAATCTAGTCATCCATACTTTCATACACTTCATTAACATTTCGTCTTTTGCACTTACCATATTAAAAATACCTCCTCTATAAATAGAATATATGTTCTGATATTATATTCTCTGTTTATAATTGGAAATAATTGGTAAAACGAACAGATGTTCACAAGAAGCTGTATTTTTACTAAACCAGAGTTTAAGCGATAAAAACTGGAAACAAAAAACATCAACAACCACCAGAAAAGATTGGTATCGTTTATCCGGAGATTATATTGAGGAAATTGGTTTTATATCATTTGTTTCAATTGATATATCTGTTAATTTAGGACATACATATTATAATACAGGACAGCCATATGGTCTTGTTTTGTCAAATAAATTTAGTGAAATTTATACAGTTCAAATACAGCCTATGTGTAATAGTACAATAATGACGAGTACAATCGCTACTATTGATGTCCAAAGAGGAGTAGCTAAATATTGGCTTGGTGCAGCTACAAGTGGTAAATTTAATCTTACTATAATGTATCATGTATTTGGTAAGAAGTAAGATTTATTCAGACATATATATTAAATCAACAACCAAATAACTACTTGACGCAAGTGTTTGATTTAAATATACCACATACACTTTATTTGTATCGTCATATTGAATTGTATTTACTCGATAATTTCCTTGGCTAGAAGTATTATAATTAACTATAACATTTATAAGTCTGTATCCAGTTTTATAGCTAATATATGAAAATGAATATCCTGTTCCCTTAATTCGTTGACTTTCTAAATGAATCAAATGCAGATTACCTAAACTCTGGTTTAATGCAGCTACAGTAGTAGCATCAGCAGCATATCCAGTCTCAGTCGCACTTGTACTTGTAGTTATTCCTTTTATTGCGCCCACTTTTGTCTGAGCAGTCTTCCCATCATTGAATTCAACAGTATTTGAGCTTGTCCATCTTGATAATAATTTCTTACCAGAACCAGTCTCTATATAATTTTTAACTTTTTTGTATCCAGATAAAATTGACATTTTATGTCCTCCTTTTTAATCTATAATTTAAAAGAGACAGGGGATTATACCTGTCTCTAAATTTAATATTCAAGTAACCATTCATCATTTGTTGATATAGCTGGCTCAGAACTTTGTACAATTACTCTTGGTGGAGTATAACCTAATGCAGAAGTTACCATAGACTTAGTAATACCAGTGAGATAATTACTATGGGAATGATTTGCAGGCGCAGCGCCTACTTCTGATGCGGTATAAGAAGGTTTACTAGAAGCCTTTGCCCACGCACTCACATCACTTGCAGGTCTTGCATTACTTAATCTGCTATCATTACCTGCACAAGCAGTATCAGCAGTAGTGCCTAAAGGTCGCCATGTATTCGTATCGGTGTTAGTTGATGAAATAGTAACTGTATTACCAGATTTACTTACTGTTGTTGCGCCACTACCTTGAATTAAAATATTACCATTGGTATAATTACTAGCTGTTGTACCAATATTTGTAACAGTATTTGTATCTGTTAAAGCAATAGTAGTATTGCCATTCTGATTCATTGTAAACGTACCTTTAGAAGTACCGTTCTGAGTAATAGTAACTATACCATTACCGACACTTGGAATGGTCGGTTTATTCTTAATTACTGCATCACCACTTGTTGCGTTCCAATCAGGTTGTGGTCGCCATGTATCAGTGTCTGTAAATTTTGCTCCACTTGGAACATCTGCATTTACAGTATGACCATTGACTGTCGATGAGTTTCCACCATTGGCAGGCATACTTGTTGGAAAATCTGTAATCTGAGATTTAGTATGTGTATGAGAAGCACTAGCATAGCTACCTTTTGCTTGATACTTATCATCGTGATTGTGATTAGCACTTGCATACGAATCTGCTACTTGCGCTCCAATATTCGCTCTAGCATTGGATTTTTCGGTATCTGTTAATCTCTGAGAAGCAACAGTAGAAACAGCTTTAAAATTCCCAACATTGCCAAGCCCAATTTCACTTGCAGAATATGTAGGTTTTGTTTTCTGTTTTGCCCAACTAGGTACATCACTTGCAGGAAGTGATGTAGGATAAGATGGGAGAGTGACAGTAGTACCAGACTTATATTCTGTAGTACCGATTTTTACGCTCTGAACTGCACTATCAGCTTTATTTCCCTGTGCTAATGTGGCTTTAGAAGATAGAGCAGTATCAAGTCCTGTTATATCTGAAGTTGCATGAGAATGGTTTTTCTCAGCAAATATATTTTTCAAATTTGTTAAGAAGGTTTTTAATCTTCTCAAACTTATTCCATTTGTTTCATTAGTCATGAAAGCCTCCTTATTAAATAAGGACAGAGATATTTTTCTCTGTCCTTAACTGTTTTAATTATGCAAAAAGACCATTGATCTCCTCATCTGTAGCCTCAATATATGTTGTTGACTCAATTGTATCTACTCTTTTTGCTAATGCATCAACGTTACTCTGAGCATCTGTACCAGCCTTTTTAGCGTCTGCAATAGCTTTAGTTGTAGCACCTTCTGCTCCAAGAGATGCCTTATTTGCAGCCACATCAGCTTTTAAGTCTGTTATATCAGCCTCCTGAAGTGCTGTATCAGCCTTTGTTCCCTGTTCAGCAGTTGCATAATTCTTAGCAAGACCATCAGTATACTTTTTAGCCTCACTAATTGCCTCACTCTTTGCTGTTGCAATAGCACTTGAGAAGTCAATTGCTCCAACCTTCTTATCAATATAAGCAACGATTGTAGCAGCATCATCACCCTCTGGAAGTGTGCCTACTAACTTAGCAAGATTTGCAATATCGGTCTTATTTGTCTGAATAGAAGAATTCATTGCAGAAGCATCCTCTGTATGAGTTGAAATCCAATCAGAAATCTCTTTCAGAGTATCATAAGCGGCTGGTGCATCAGCTACAATAGAAGCTACTGCGTCAGCAACTTTCTTATCTACAGAACCATCGCCTGTACCATTAAGTATACCAATAGCATCAGTATTAGCCTTAATAGACTTCTTTACTTCTGTATCATCATACCCTGATGCTGTAATCTGACCTTCAATCTCTGTTTTAAGTGCTTTAATCTGAGCCTTTACAGAACCTTCAACTGTGTCTTCCCCATCCAGTTTATCAACAACATCTTTAACCGCTTTGATAGCCTTGTTGACCTCTGTAAGATCTGTCTCTGGAATTGTGATAGAATATGCTGGTAATACGTCTTCTCCAATTGGCTCTTCAACCTTATAGAATTTTAATGTTCTACCTTCAATTTTTACTGATTTAATAGATTTTGCGTCAGCGTCATTAATATACTTTTTAACAAGTCCATCATAAAGACCTAATTGCTTAAGTGTAATAATTTTTACTTCTGTTGCCATAATTTGTTTTCCTCCTAAAATAAAAAATATAAAGTTCTATATAAAAAATTACCACTGAATCAGTCGTCATTAATTATTGAGAATAAGTTATCAATCTCAGAATCATCAGCAATTAGACTATTTATCTTTTCGTCAATTTTGCTATCTAAATTCTGTTCTAAATATTCAGTTGTAATTTGTTTTACATAATCAGAGATTTCATTTCTTGTAACAAAATCTAAAGCTTTAATCTTCGCATCAAAATCTGTCTCTGTAATGTATTGATTTTCAGTAAGATAATTAGATGTAATAACATCTTCAATACTTACTTGTCCATTAGACAATACATAAATTACTGTCTTTTTAGCTTGCACATCTTTAACATATATTTTATCATTTTCTTTTTCTACGACAAATAAATGATTAATAGAAGAGGAGAAGATAGTAGGATACTCCAAAAATATTCTATACTCACCTGATACAGAATATAGTCCATTATCAAGTTCTCCAATAGTCAATGGATTAGCAAGAGAACCAGTTTTATTTATGATTGGTCTATGAACGAGAGAATCATAATCTATCTTATTTCCATTATCAGTTAGTGATGTAATAATATATTCGTCATTAGATTTATTAACTATATATCCATGATATACACCAGAATCATTGTCGGCAATTGCAACAATCTGACCTTCATATGTGTCTGTATTAGAATTTAATTTCTCTTTGGCAGAAATAATACTGTCAAAGCAATATATTCTTGACTTGATATTTAAAAGTGACAAATCATCTTTAATAAGATACTGTTCATGAGTATCTTTAGTAAATACCACATCATACTGATCGATTTCGCCATTTTTAATTCTAGTAGAAATATCACTATAATCTAAATAGGCATACTTAACTCTATTCTCAGCCATGATGACCTCCTTTCCTTAAAAATATTATTATAATATAATTGGAACTAAGCCATCTTTGGTCTGTTCTGCAAGAGTATCACCTAATTCATTGATTGTGATTTTATCACCAATCGGGTTGTCGTTGGCAGTTAAATAAAGTTCTGATGTCTCTTTATCCAATTTAATATTATCAGCTTTGGTTGAATTAATCTTATCAGCCAGATTTGAAGCCACTTTTATTCCTTGTTCAATTAATGCAATTCTTTGATCCAAATCGGTTAAAGCATCATCAATTATTAATTCGCTCCATTTTTCAATAGGCGTTACAAGTAATGAGCATGAAGTTGTATGTCTGATATATGTTTTATATGTATCTTCATCCGTTTTAACAAATGTCATTTCCATAGAAATATTTCCAGAAAATAGCGTTAAATCAGATGTCACTTCAAAATCAAACTGTAAGAATCCCTCTTTTCGAGATACTTCATTTGCATCTAAATGGATAGACCTATATTTTTGATTTGGTGGAACAATTTCAATATAAGCTGCAAATTCACTCATATCATATCCTTCATACATCTGAGGAACAAAAATAGTAATAGTATGGATATTCTTTGAATGCTGCATAATTCTTTCAGGAATAGTAACAATCATCGAATTATCATTATTTACTAAAACTGTTGCCATAATAGTTTCTCCTTTCTCGTTTTATTCATAATCTAAAAGCCACTCATCTCCAGTTGATAAAGTAGGCTCTGACGACTGATTAACTACAACATGTTTTGCGTCCACTAAAGCTTTTAGTGCCTTACCTTGTTTAGCAGATAAGGAGTCTGTTGCAGATTCACTTGTAAGATTATCTTGTATTCCACGCCAAGTATCCGTAAAAACAGCATTACTAGGGACAGACTTTCCTAATGTGTAAATACAAGCAACAGGTTTACCGCCAGAAAAATATATTGGTTGAGTGGTAGAACCTGCCGATGTATCAAGTCTTACTGCGCTATTAGCACTACCGCCTACTGAAGTACTACCAGCGTAAGAGTGCGTATGTGTTTTATCTGATTTGTTATCAACAATTGATTTAATTGTAGATGTATCTGAAGGTGATGAATAAGGAATAGTAGCAGCACTTATATTGGCTACAGCTCCCGTATCACCTTTAGGTATAACCAGATTAAGAACAGGATTTTCATTTGTGCCTGTTATAGTGGCACTTGCTTTAGAACCAGCAGAACCAGTAGTAACTGTGCCTACTGACAATATAGGTGTCTTACCTACTGGAAGAGTTAAGTTAAGTTTTTGCGCCCCAAAATTACCGCTAATATTTGCAGAAGCGTTATCCGTAGGTTTTCCTGTTGTCACAGTACCAATACTTATTTTATTTAATAAATTAGGAGAGGAAGAAGTTTGTCCCAAACGATTTGTAATATTTACTTTATAAGAATCTGTAGCAGTAGTAGACGAGATATTAACTTTCTCAGCTTCTGAAATTTTTGCTTCAGCTTTTTTCATCATCGTATTATATTCTGAAACACGATTTGTTTCTGCTGTCGCACGATTTTTCTCAGCATTTACTCTTGCTGTCTCAGAAGCGATACGGTTATTCTCATTTGTTTTACGAGTACTTTCGTTAGAATTACGAGTGTTCTCCGCAGTCACACGATTCGTTTCATTTGATCTTCTAGTATTCTCATTACTAATACGAATATTTTCAGCACTTATACGATTGTTTTCATTCGTAATCCATGTTTTTTCTTCTTTTTGGATCTGCAAATATAACTTTGTTAATGCATTAAATTCGTCAGAATTAATAATTCGCTGATCGTCATAAACGCTTTTCTTAATGTTAATTTGAAAATTCATTGTAGATAATACCTGTGTTTTATCTACGTTATATAGTTTTATCTCTGCCTTTGCAATTCCACCTGAATAAAGCATACTTTCGGTTAACTCAACTGTAATCGAACCGTCTGAATTAATAGTAGCTGTATTAAATACCGCTCTATTATCGGGTGTTATCATTTTTACATTTGCTTTACAATCAGATGGAACTTTATATAATTTGCCACGATCATAGCATTTTACATTAATATATCTACTATTTTTATCATATTGTTTTGCATATATAGTAACAATACGATCCTTAAAAAAATCAAGAGAGATATTTTCGGTGGCAGCGTTCAATGCCATATTTACACCTGCCTTTCTTTATAAAGGTGTTTATACGCACCCTTATAATTAATTTTTGTCTTCAACCATTTCATAATCATCAGAACTAGATTTTTCAACAGATTCTTTTGTCTCTGTCTCATTTTTATTCTTTAATGCATTTATATACTGATTTTTCTCATTCTCAAACTGTGTATCAGCAAGATGTCCAATCTCTTTAGTTATTCCATCAAGAATAAGATACATCACACTAATCGGTAGTTCTGAATTGGAAATTACTTGTGCAAGAATTCCTCTGAATTCTGCCATTTTATAAGATAATGGTTTTTCTATATTATTTGGTTTTTCTATATTATTTGGTTTCTCCATGTTTTAAATTCTCCTTTGTTTCCTTTATTATTATATCTGATAAGATATTTATGTCATTCTGGTCTATTGTTCCGTTGCAATCAATATCAGCATTAATATATTGTATAAGATTATAATCAAATGAATTTTGGATAATTCGATTAATCGTAATGCAATCTAATGCGTCTACATTTTTATCCATATTTACATCACCCTTATATATATAAAATGGGATAGTGAATGAAAGAAACAATAGAAAAGAATACAAAATTAAAATGATTTTTGATAATATTTTCATAATGCACCTACTTTGAAATAGCAGTTTCTAATGCTTTAATACGATTGTTTTGTGATTGAATTGTAGCAATCAAATCTGCAATCAATTCTTCATAACGAAGTGCCAATGGATATTTTAAAGATGTTTCAGAAGTTTTGTTTTTTTCATTTTTTACATTAAAATCTATATATACTCCCCAATCATTTTCTCCCATAGATTCTTTTACCTCTTGTGCAATTAATCCATGATGAAATCTGTCAGAAGTTCCATTTTTGTATTTATACTTAACAGGATTCAATGAATAGATAAATTCTGAGGTTTTTAAAATATCAAGAGAGGTAATATCGGATTTTGCATTTTTATCAGATTGAGAAACTGTTCCACTTGTTGTTGAAAGTGTACCAGTAACATCAAGATTGCTCCATATAGTCACAGGATAGTAAAACGATGTGTCTGAATAATCACCATTACAAAAACAAGCTATAAAGTCCTTATCTCTGTATGAAACAGTAAATGGAGAACCCGCACCATTATTGCTCATAGTATTATTTTTATCAGCTGTTAAGTGTATACCAGTGCTACGAATATAATCTGTCGCAATATAAGGAATTTTTAATCGGTTGATACCTAGATAAGTATCTATTGTATTACCCCACATATTTGTGCCTGTAATTTCTAATAGTTTATTTGGATTATTTGAATTAATACTAAATTTAATATTACTTTTTTTGGCAATCTTCATATTCTCAAATTTGAATTTATCACTTTTTTCTGACATAATATTATTGACATACAATGCATCAAGTATATTAATTTTACCATCATTATTAAAATCGTATAAATTAACATCTAAAACAGATTCTGCGTTACCATTCGTTGATATAACCGCTGAATTTATTTTTATTAATTCATTCATTCCAGGATCAATATATCCCATTGTTCCTGAACCATTATTAATTAATGCGCCCTGAAACTCACCACCTTTAATAGTTCCTGTCGCAGTAATATTACCACCAAAAGTACCACCAGTAGCATTAATTACACCAGTGATATTAGCTGATGAAGCAGTCAAATTACCATCTTTATCAACTACAAATGTACCATTACCATTATTAATAGTATTACCAGTTATTGTATTTCCTGAAATGTTCGTACCAGATATATCTCCACCAATAATTTTTGGAGAGATTACATAATCTTTTCCAACCTGTGTATACCCAATAGATGTTTTCAAATCTTTTAATGATTCTGTTATAGCAGTATTAGATTTAGTTAAACTATCATTTAATCTTTTTTCAGAATCTAAAATATTTTGTTTACTAGCAATATTCTCTGTTCCAGTTATGTTATCCCAAGATATTTTTCCATCAAGTGTGAGAGTATTCCCATCATATTTAAGTTTGCCACCTGCTAGACTAAAAGTTCCGTCACGTAGATTAATATGTGTACCCAATGGATTATTATCAGAAGAGGAATAATTGTCGGAAAATATATCTCCACCAATAATTTTTGGAGAGAGACAAAAATCAGCATTTACACCATATTCCTCATATGATACTCCATCCAAGGTATATCGTTGTTTACCTAAAGCAGCTCTAAGAGTTTTCCAATTATCTGTTGTAAATGCTATAACATTGTTTGTAACTCGAAGTTGTTCACCAGAATAATCCTCGGCTATATCATCATAAGTTCTACCCAATAATCCATGCTTATCAATAGTTATAGAGCGATTATCATCAGTAAATATATTATATAGTGCTGAATCAAACCCTTCTTTTTGCATATCAACTATTTTATTATTAGCATCATTTCCCTTAGAACTCTGTCTTGATACAGAGGTATAACTTGTAGCCATAGATTGAGCTGAATTAAGAAGACTCCGTATATCATTCATTCCACTGGCAGTTTTTGTTACATCACTGAATTCTACATCAATAGTCTGAGATGAACCAAAATTAATCTGAATAGTTACTAATCGAAGACGATAAACTTTTTCTTCAACACCAACTCTAATCCAATTACCTAACTTGAAATGTTGTAATAGAGGTTTAAACTCTTTAATAGTCAGAAGATTATAAATAGATGTGCTGATAGAATGCTGATATTCGCCAGAACGAATTAATTCTTGTTTGGCTGTATCTAAAAATTCTTGTGCATTTTTAAATAAATCAGTATTATTCAACCCATCTGAAATATAATTTTCGTTAGAATAAGTATCAACTCTTCGATATGCACAAAAGGTTTTGTACAACTCTGCCCCAAGATATTTTTCAAAGTCTAAATCAGCTTGTATCTCTTCCTTACGTTCTTCATTCAAATCCATTGTATGTTGATATTCTGTAATCTGACTTTCTCGATTACTAATTTCATCCTGACAAGCATTTAATTTATCATAATATGGTTTGTAAAACTCATTATATAAACTTGATTCAGTATCATCTGTTTCAATTCCTTGTTCAATAAGAATATCAATAATTGTTTGACACATATCATGAAAACTTGTAAGCCTTGACAATCCATAGTAGGTTAGGGCTTTTTTAAAATCGTCTAAATTTTTATTTGTGAATACATCATAGATAGTTCCTTCTTCGTCATTATCAGAAACTATCTGTTTCATGATTTTTTGATTAAGAAATTCTTCGTAGTTATCATATACTTTTAAATTGGTAAGCATAGAAGAGTAAGCGACATCATTTTCATCAGAATAATTTGTTACTTTAAATCTTCCTGACCAATAACCATAATTAAATCCAGATGAATCAGTTCCTGAATATATAAATGTACTTCCGCTATCTACCTCAATCTTAAAATATCCACTTTTTACATATACTTTTGCATAATTCTTTAATGCCGAATTTACTGTAGCAACGGAAGTTGATCTAGATACTTTGCTCAAAGCTATAGGACTGAGATTAGCCATAGTAAGCAATTTAGCTTGATCTTCAGCTTTGTCTACAGATGATATATCTCCCTTACTAGAACTGTCTTGATCTCTATGATTTGGATCTAAAACGCCTGGCATCATTTCAGATTGATAATATTGAATCCAATCTATACAGTTATATATACTTTTCATTATTTTAGTATATTCTAAAGTATAACTATTGTATTTTTTATTATAAGAGTCTAACTTCTGAACCAATTCTGTAGGCATATCAGCTTTTTGCTCATTTGAGAAATAATAAATATATCTTGAACCATTAGGGTTAAGATTAATAATTGCTGCGGTCATATCATCATCGCCTGCTTCAAGCCTAAAACAATTCTTAATACTATCTACATCTGTTGTAAAGGTAACAGTATCTGATAAATTATCCTTGTCAACATAAACAGTAGTATCTTCACCATATATACTTAAATCATCGCTTCCACATTCAGGGCATAAATCATTATATTCTCCTCTATATCCACATTTATTACATCTGGTATATAAATCATATACATTTATTACACGATTAACTGAGTCAAATTTAAAAATACAATGAAACTCATTAGCACAATCTCCTGTAAGAAAATCATACACATTTGTTCCATCTATACTAAATGACCTCTGTAAATTCCATAAGCTTTTATCAACATGTCCTATGGTATAATGTGGAACTCCATCAAGTATTCTATGTAAAAAACTCTCATCTTTCGCTTGTTTATATTCTTGACTATTAGGATTCATACTAGAAATATCTTTGTAGAATACAGTAGGTAAAATATAATCATCTCTTTCTATATCTGTTTCTGTATTTATTTCTATATTATTGAGAGGTGCTTGTCCTAATTCTGCCTCACATTGAGAAGTGCATGTCACGGTTTTAATTTGATTATTACCATCTGCATTAGAAACTTGAATCTGAAAATATTCATCCAATTCTGGAATATATACTAATTTTAAATCAACTATATTATCCCAATTTATTTCTTTTTCACCTTTTAATGTTTTATAAACATCAAAAGAAAGTTCATCAGCCGAATTCTCATGTAGTCCACAAGTCGTTGAATCATAATTTATATTCCTTAATTGCCCAAGGTGAGTATGATTTTTAGTTGACAATACAATTGAAAAATTCGGAACTTGATCGTTATAAAATTGTAATTGTTTCATTATTTATACCACCCCAAACTTTCTGATAGGCTCATATGTAATTTTAATTTTACATGGAAGAGAAGTAGTAAACACATTTTCTGCTTCAAAACTGTCTACATTGGATATATAAAGCCATTTGTAATTAAAATCATTATAGATACGTTTATGTATATTATTTTGTTTATCCGATGTAATTATCTTATTTTCACCATCAAGTGTAATTATTTCTCCTGATATACAATTATTAATAATTGTATAATTTTCGTTTGTATATATATTTTTAATAATAAGATTTCCATTTTGTTTTGGAATAATCTCTGCATTTAAATAAAGTTTCCCTTCTTCATCTGATAAATCAAATATAGAGAAACTATTATTAGAAGTTGTTGTTTCAAATTCATATTCTTCAATTTCTCCATACCCAAATGGAGCATCTGTTGTAAGAGTGAGAGATAAACCTATAATTCGACCACCATATTTAATAAATTGAATATTAAATGATCCATAATAATGTATATTAGAATATTCATAATCATCAAATACAGGCGTAAATCTTAAATATTTTTTACGATTCAACCACATGGTTATTTCTCGTAATTCTTGTTCTTGTATATAATTAGTATCATTATCCGACCTATCACATAGAGTTTTACATATTTCAAAAGTAGTAGAAAATACTTCGTCATATTGAGTAGAGGATATACGTCTTTTTGAAGTTGTATTTGATGTTACAGTATTCCATGTGATATTACTTCCAGCAGATACAGTTTCAACTCCTGAATTTGTTGTTATATTACAAATCATAAACCCAAAGTCGGATAACATTCTACCATCATATTCAAAATCTATCAGAAACATTGCGTATCCTCCTTGTTATATTATTTATTCATGGCATTTAAAACTTTTTCAAAATTTTTCATGTCATTTTTATATTTCTTCATAAGTTCAGAACACTTTCTGCGCTCATTATCAAAACCCTCTTTAGATTTATTAGCACTATCAATAGCTTTATTAAGCATTACCTTTAGTGGAGCAAGTGTATTTATCAATTCCTTTACTCCATTAAAATCGTTATCTGAAACATATTTGCATAACTCAATTTCAGATTCAAGTGTTGCGACCTTATCTTTTAATTCCTTATTTTCCTTATCTAAACGAGCTATTGTACGTCCTTGTAGCTCTATTTTTCTATCTGGTCTCATATTTCTCCTTTATTCAAATAGGACAGAGATATTTCACTCTGTCCTAAATTGTTAGAATTTATATTTCCCTAAACTATTCTTACCCATTGCAGTATCAACAGTTATAGATTGTACGATTTTTTCAAAACGTTTACTTTTCTGAAGTTCTGTGACAAATTCTTCTGGGTTATTTACTCCATTCATAGTAATACCGCCAAAATCTACTTTTACATCTACACTAGAATTAGATGCCTTTTGTGTAAACTTAGGTAATGATGTTGAGGCAATATTGAAGTTTTGAGGAATATATTGTAAAGCATCCTTTAACATAATAAGTTTTTCTTTAGAAAGAATTTCTTCACCAGTACGAGCAAGAACAAATCCATCTTCACCAGCACTACGAATAAGCTTTCCAATAGTACCACCTTGTTTAAAACCATGCTTTTTCATTTCAGAAATCATCCAATTATTTTGTGAAGCCGATCCGACATATGTACCAGAACCACCCATTGCCTTATAATAACCAGCTCTAGCCGATTTAGATGAATCAAAATTATGGAGCTTTAATCTCAATTATACCCTCGGTATTCCCGATATTTATTAGGGGTTTAGACTATACAATATTTTATTATATTAAGCAAATTTCCAATGATAATTATTACATGAAGAACTCTTTCCTCTCAAACATTGACTTATAGCAGAAGGAGAGACTTGAAAGTATCTTGCTGCTTCAGAAATACTATTAAATGTTTGAATATATTCATCATTTAATGATAATTGAAAAATCTTTTTTCTATTAACTCTGTTGTCTTTTGGAACGTCTATAAAATCAGGAACAAAACCATCATCTGTTTTCTTCCATATAAAATTACCTGCGAGTACCTGTTGTCCTCGTATAGATTGAAGAATATATTTTGATTTAACACCAGAATTTTGTTCGGCTTCAGCCATACTTTCATACGACTGAATAAAAATACCATCTACCGAATATTGTAAAATTTTCTTTAAAGTATTTCTTTTCTTTTCATATAATGTTAAAAATTCATCTGCGTATTCATTTTTTATTCTTTTCCATATGTATCCTTCATATTCTTCATTTGAGTCCAAGATTTTATAGAATGTTGATTTATTTATATTTTCTTCTTCATAGGCATCTTTAATCATTGAATACTCTTTAATCAAGGTTTTTCCATCAAGCGCATATTTCCCAACTAGAGTTGTAGACTTGTTACTATTAACAATTTTTAACTCTTTTAATGGTAATTTTTCTCCTTCAACATATCCATTTTCTTCGTATCTAAAAACAAAATCATGAGAAGTTTTAGTCTTTTTGACGCATACTGACGAAATGTTTGAATTTGGAATACCTAATTCTTTTTCAGCGTCCAGTGTACTTTTAAATGATTTGATAAAATTACCTGTGTATCTATCGTACTGAAACACCTTTTTCTTTTGGATTTCAGAAATTTTATCTTTTGTTTTCTGGCTGTGTTGTCCAGATGTATGACCGCCCATATCTTGATTATATCCATATTTCATATCATATGAATGATATTTTGAAATCAATTCTTTCTCTATTTTTTCCGCTTGTTCTTCTGATAAATTTACATAAAGAATTTCATGCTCGAATCCATTTTTCCAGCCGTATTTTTTTATTGAATTAAAAAAATGCTTGTTTGAGGTATAACCATTACCATTATTCCATCGTACAAGAGGATTTCTCGAAGTAATACCAACATATTTTTTATTATTTATTTTATTTGTATGTAAATACACACACCATATATATTTATCATTCGTCATAATTTTCCTCCTTTCTTTTGTTCTCCATTAAAAATGGGCAATAAAAAAGAACAGTAAAAGAGCACTGTTCTGAAATCATTATTTGCTTAATATATAAAACCACATATTATAGTCGTTGAGCGTCCTCCGTATCTTTTCGACTTAGGAGTTTCGTTGCGTTTGAGTGACTTGCACACTCGGTTGTCCCTAGCCTATTTACTTTTTATGGTTTCTATCTTATTTGATATTCAAATAAAACTGTTGTGTTTTTAACACATACCGCATTCACGTTTACCGTTTCCAGTTCCGTTGTAGCGAAATAGGATTATGGGGAGTTTCCCGCAGTTTAATGTGTTTAACGTGGACTAAATTTTTAATAAAAAATCCACAATACTAGAATTTATGCGTAATTTTGACTTTGGATAGCTGTCGGCTTTATGTACAAACCAACTTCCCCAACCAGAACTACTACTAGAAGATCCACTATTATTAGAAGAGTGACTATTAGAACTACTACTTGAACTTGAACTAGAAGAACTTGCTGGGTTGGAAATAGCTTGTTGTGCGGCTTGCTGTTTCTTTATCTCTTCTTGTGCCTTTTTATCAGCAGCATCTTTCATAGCTTGTAACAAATTCTTGATAGCATCTATTGAATTTCTGGTTGTTGTCATTTCATTTGGAAATGTTTTATCATAGAAGTTGACCATATTAGTACCATTAGTACTATCTACATCCATTACTTTAGATATTGCATCAGACACGGTATATCCTACATCACCAGCTTCTTTCTCAATAACATCATTGATTTCACTAGCACTTGTATTTGTTTGGTCAATTACATTCTGTACTAATTCGTCTAAGTCATCAAGACGACTGTTGATCCAGTCCTCAAGGTCTGATTCAAAAGTATCTACAATATTTTGCTGATCGCTAATCCACTGATTATATTCTGAATCAGCCAAATCCTGTTTGGCATCCTCCAATTTGACTTTAATCTGTTGGATTTGTGCTTTAGCTTCTTCAGAAGTATCATTTTTGATAGCTTCTAATTGCTTTTCATATTGTGCAACGGCTTTTGTCTGCTCACGAATTGTTTTAGCATAATCGTAAAGATCTTTCTGGGCATTTAACGCATCAAGATAATTATCCGCTATTTTTTTAAGAGCTTTGGATAAAGCATCATATCCATCAGAAACTAAATCTTTAATAGCAGATTTTTCATCTTCAGCCGATTTAATCATGTCTCTTTGCTGTTCAAGAAGTTCTTGTCTGCGCTCAATAAGTGTAGTATTAGCTGGATCATTAGCAATTTCAGCATCAATTTTCTTGATTTCTTTTGCATAATCGTCAGCCTGAGTCATATACGCATTATAATTTATTGCATGTAATCCTTCGACAGCTTTTCCAGAACTTGTAATTTTTCCATTATCAGAATTAAATAACTTATTTTCTGTAGTAATCAAATTTATAAGCCAGTCTGATTCATCCTGTAATTTAGAAATATAGTCTTCTTGTTTGTCAAAGAAATCCCACTTTACTTGTCTTAAATTGTTCTTGTACTCAATAAGAGATTTATTCGCATCTTGAATAGCTTCTTCAACTGAGTTGATAGAATCAGTCATACTATACCATTCTTCACTATATTTGGCTATATTTCCTGCTTTCATTGCTTCGTTACGAGCAGAAGTAAGAGAAGAGTACTGTAATTGAAGTTTAGAAATATTAGAACTTTCTGTAGATATAAGAGCATTATAATATTTCTGACTTGTGATATAGCCTTGTGTTTCAGCCGTATCTATCATCTTATCATACACATTGATACTATGATCAATCTGCTTAAGCTGCGCTTCATATTCAGAGTTTACATTATCAAACTTAGTCTTAGCTAACTCTGCAAGCTTATCTTGTAAATCTTGTACTGCGTCAGAAGCTTCAAGGGCTTTATTGTAGTAATTCTGGTATTTTTCAATCTTATCATTCAAGTCATCATCTTGAATAGTAGAGACATCAATCGTACCATTACGGACTAATGAAGCATATCCTTCTGGCAGACCAACTGAATTTGCCAACTGCATATATTTGTTGTATGCCTGTTGCTCGGCTGAAATCTGCTGATTAACTGATCCAAGTTCCTGAGCGAGTGCATTATTACGTGTACTCCAAGTCTTGTAGGTTGCTGATACGGTTTTGCCAAGATTTGAAACTTGTCGATTGATACGTGAGATAAGTGTCTCAATCCAATCGTAGTCCTTCTTTGTTGGCTCTTTCTCTGAACCTGAACCACTGCCTGAACTTGGGGATTTTGAACCACCTCCAGATTTGCCAGAAGATTTTGGTTTATAAGTTGGACGATATGAAGATGGTTTGTTTGCCGATAATTTTCTCTTAGGTTTATAACTATTAATATTATTAAAAGCAGCAGAAGCATTCTGAGAAGCACCGTATTTATTTAATGCTTCACCAGCTTTTCCTAAACTTGTAGAGAATGATTTAACACTTTTTCCACCTGAGCCTTTTATATCAAATCCAAATGTAGGCAAGGATACATCAAATCCTGTTTTTGGATTCCAATCAAATTTAGATTTTCCTTGAATAAAAGGTTTAGCAGTAATTTTATAGCTAAAACTACTAATCATTTGTCCAAGACTACTTAAAACGCTACCAACAGCACTTGCAGCATTACCTGCGGCTGTTCCAACTTGGCTCATCGCAAAACTTGTCATGCTCTGAATACCATTCAACGAACCACCAACTGCTTCTTGAACAGCTTCTCCACCTTGAGCAATTATTGAAGTCGCTTGATCTGTGCTTATACCAGCAGTTTCCGCTAACCAATTTGCTACGTCACCCATTGTAGTTGTATTCTGATTTGCAAAATCTACAATCGAATTGCTCATGTTTGATATATAATCGTTGAAACGACTATCATCAAATATACTATCCATGAGATTTCCTGCTTCATCTGTATACTGTGACAAAAATTCTGCATTTTGAGATAATACATCTACAAAACCAGATGTACTTGCCAAAGCATTTTGAGAATCAACTAACGAATTATAATTTTGAGCAGCTTCAAGAGCAGCGCCAGATAGTCCATCTAAACTAGCTTTTCCTGTTTCTTGACTAATATTTAAATCATAGGTAGAAGCTAATAACTTTTTCTCTGCATCTGAACCAGCATTTATTTCTTCAATATAATCCTGAACACTTGTTTGTCCTTCTTCAAAGCGTTTGGTAGACTGTGCTAATCCGTCTGATAACTGAGTAGCTAATACACTAACGGTTTCTTCTATATAATCTGTCGAATCATCAAATTTACCGTTAAGAGAATGAAGAGCGTCTTCAAGCCCACTATTAGTGATAGCATTAGATATATTTTGAAAATATTGTGCAGTTGTGATTTCGCCATTTTGTAAAGATGTGTTCCATTCTTTATTTTTATTAATCAAATCGTCTAACTGAGAACCAATATTTGTATTTCCAACACCACCATTCGGATGTGATGCATTATCTTGAATACTATCAAGTAATGGAGAATAATTGCTGAGATAATCATTTCCACCCATCTGATTATTGATTTCTTGTTTTTGCTCTTTGTTTACTTCGTTCCAATCATTAAGAGCCTGTTCGTTGAGCTTATACTGATCGCCAACTTTGACAAGATACTGAATATATTCTGGATTAGTTTCAAGTACTGAAGCTACTTCATCTTGTGTAAGATATCCTTCATTCTGTTCGTATTTATCAAATAATCCACCAATTCCTGATTTGGTCTTATTTATATTCGCTAAAGTATTACCTAATTCTTCTGTATCAGTTTGAGCTTGTTGTATACTTTGCTCATATTCTTGAATGGCTTCATCTGCATCATTAATACCTTTAGTAACATCATTAAATGCATCAATTTCTTTCTGAGTATTGATACCTTCTGTGTTGAAGAAGTCTTTAATCTTGTCAGAATCTTTGAAACGCTTGAGTGTATTTTTATAATTTTTTACATTATCATCTACAAATTCAAATCCTAATCTTATCTTTAAATCTTTCCAGTTATTTTCACCTAAAGCTTTTGCAAGCTGTTGAATTAATTCATTGACTTTTTTTTGGACTTCCTCTGGACCTGTCTCTTATACAC
>ERZ1027215.286-NODE-286-length-20674-cov-5.395703_pt1 | contig 20674 bp, 25 predicted proteins | sample MGYA00519481_ERZ1027215 | MGnify/ENA primary metagenome ERZ1027215 (study PRJEB26926, sample SAMN06164487) | human gut metagenome | biome: ENVO:00009003; feature: ENVO:2100002; material: ENVO:00002003 | host: Homo sapiens | place: USA | collected 2012 ... | reverse complement strand
TCTACACTCGACTAGTCGTCGGCAGCGTCAGATGTGTATAAGAGACAGTTATAAAACTTTAGGATTAGAAATCCCAAATGTTGGGCAAAGTATAGCAGATACAGCACGACGAAAAACATGGATAATAGCTTCTGATCGAAGCAACATCAAGCTTCATCGCAATGGTGAAAATTATATCAACAAGAAAATGAAAAGAAAAGAGGTTGCGGCCAATAGCTAAATATGATAGATATTATAAAGCAAATAGCAAGAAATTTAATTGACGGGAAAAGTCGCAAAATTGACATTGCGGCAGTTTTTGTTTGGTTTCATTATAGCAAATATGGGGAATCTGCTGATATAAAGACCATCAACTCTTATTTCTCTTTATGCAATTTACCAGAATTTCATGTTACGCAATTAAGAGAAGGGCTCAAAAAATCAAAAAACGTCACCAGAGGAACTGTTCAGAATACTTACAAACCAACTCTTAAGTATGATGATGCTTTGAAAGCCCAATTCCCTTTTGCTGTAGTCCAAAGTGAAGAAATAGTTACAGACGATTGTATTTTACCTGACGCACTCGTAAATAACACACGAGGGTATATTATTTCCCTTTCACAACAGATAAACGCATCTTATAATAACAACATTTTTGACGGATGTGCGATATTGATGCGCCGCTTATTGGAAATATTGCTTATCCACTCTTACGAAGCAATTGGAAAACTGGATGATATAAAGACGGATAGTGGTTTTAACAATTTGAGTTATATTATCAATTCCACGCTAAGTAATAAACCATTCAATCTTCACAAAGATTCTGAAGAAATTATCGATACGTTTAGAGTTTTAGGGAATTTTGCAGCTCATAAAATACAATACACGACTAAAAGAAAAGACATAGACAACGTGAAACTCAGGTACCGTTTGTTAGTACAGGAATTACTTTATATATCTGAAATTCTCAAATAATGAGATTGAGCGTGCGTATTTCTTTGATTTCCACAATATTCAACATGGAAAAATTGGTGCCGTTTATCGATTCAGTGTTGGAGCCATGAAAATGAGCATAAACCCAATTTTTCAATGGATGCCCATCATCAACTAATCGAGTGTAGATTTTGTCCATGGTTGCCCGTTCGAGGATAAGATCTGAATCTAGTTCCGGATCCTCCGACAACCAACATTCAATGCTACTCTTTGAAACAGGGAAGCAAAAAGACGGACAGGTGTGGGAAATAACACAGTCTATCTTTATTCCATTTTTTGAGATTTCGTCCAGAGCGTCTCCATTGAAGATTGCAGTCTCATTCTCCCAATAAAGAGGGCGGATAGTTCTGCCTTTCGATTTATCGAGCCACATCTTTTCTTGTCTATATTTCCGGTCAATCGAGATTGCTCCTCCAATACACAAAAAATACTTGTCTGAGAACCTCAATACGGAATAATCCGGAAGAGTCTTCATCAGAGGGAAGTCGATCTTGCCATTGCTGAAATAGTCAGGGTCATCGTGATTGCCGCGCATCAAAAGCAAAAAAATGTTTCTTTCTTTAAGTGTCTTACTGATTTTCTCGTATATCAAAGAGTAATGAACTGCTTTTTCAAACCCGATCCCGCAGTCTCCCGCTACAACGATGACTGCATTTTCAATCTTTTGTTGCTTGAGGTTATAGGCAAGAGTTTTAAACTCACCATGTATGTCCCCGCAGACACAGAAAGATGCGTATTGTTCAGGGATGTTGAATATGTTCATGGTGCAAATATAATTTCAAATGAGCGAAATTGAGAGAAATCGTCTTCACAAAATTATATTTTGTCTAAACTCCTCTCCATATGATGCTCTATTCTTATACAGTTAATCAGAATACAACAGATTATTAGTTTGAGAACATTCAGATTACTACTGAATCAGAATTTTAACAATGGAGGTCATAACAATTGAATCGAGAGCTTTTAAGCAACTAATGGATAAACTGGAGGCGTTGTCGGAATATGTTCATTCGATGGAGCGTCCTGTCGAGAATGAAGATGAAAATTGGGTAGGCAGTCGGGATATCTGCCAGTTTCTGAAGATCAGCGAACGAACATTACAACGACTGCGAGCAGACGGTAAGATTACTTACTCCTGCGTGGGTGGGAAATATTATTATCAGATTGGTCAGATTAAGAAGTTGCTCCGAGCACACATCCTAAAGAGTAACGACGAATGTTTGCAGGATTTGATAGCACATCACAAAAAATAAAACTATATTTGCATCAGTAAACCAAGAAAAACAGTTTCCAGAAGGGTAAAATCCTATTAGAAAATGGTTTGCAAAAATGTCCCCACCGGTGTCCCACTTGGCGAAGTGAACCCACCGGAATCAAAGGGAAGTGCTTGACGAGCAAGATATAAGGAAGACAGAGGTCAGACTCCCGTTTTACGCTCAAAAACAGACGATTAAATCCTTACAATAAGCTAATTAGCGAGTTGTGGGGATTTTTGTTTATAGCGGTTAACGAGTTGTAAACTAATCTTCTGCGCCGTGTTGCAGCAGTCTGCATCTTGAAAAAGAACTCATATCACAAATATAATATTTTTTCTGTAAATATTTCACGACGACATATTATGTCGCGCAACTCATATATTTTTGCCTAAAAGACCGAACATATGGCAAAGATCAATCAAATACGTCGTTTGGCAATCATCGTTTCAAAACTTAACAGCAAGCATTATGTTCCGGCTAAAGAGTTGGTCGATTATGTCACCCGTACAATCAGGGCACGTTATTCGGTTACGGCTGGCTGTACATTGCGGACTTTACAACGTGATTTCAGAACGATTGAAGAGTTATTCTCGGGTTACTATCCGTCATGACAAGCTCCGTGGATACTATATTGATGAGAGGTATGGAAGCGCAGAAGATTACGAAGTATTGTTGCTGAATTTTGAACTGCTCAATGCAATCGATTCGGACAGTACTATTCAAAAATATGTACTCCCGGAACATCACCGGGCAATTATTCTGCCGGATATCGCTGAATTACTCGACGCCATCAGGAACCGGCATCCGGTAGAATTCGATTATACATTAGTACGTCATGGAGGTAAAGTTGTTCGCAAACACTTGCATCCCTATTTTCTGAAAGAATCCCAACAACGTTGGTATTTGATTGGATATGACGTCGATGATAAACTCAAGGCATTCGGACTCGATCGGTTTTCCAGCCTACGGATTCTGTTTTGGGAGCGATTCAAGCGTGATGATACAATTGATATTCCGGCATTGTTCCGTGAGAGCTACGGTATTTGGAATAACCCGGAAGATCCGGTTGAAGAAATTGTAATTAAATATGATGCCTTGGACGGAGCTTTTGTTAAAACCATGCCGTTACACACGACGCAGGAGTTGCTTGACGATACACCCGACGGGATTACCATACGTTTACGACTGCGTATTACCAACGACTTTGTCATGGCGCTGTTGACTCGTAGCCGTTCTGTAGAAGTTGTGAAACCAACCTCGTTAAGAAAGCAGGTTTACAAAGTCTATCAAGAGGCTCTCGAACGTAATAAGATCGACCTGGATGAAGCATGACAGTTTTTGGGAAGAGCCGTTCGGGCAACGTTTGAAAAAGGGTATCGGATTGATAAATTGTATTATAATTACTTTGAATACGGTTTGTTCTATCATTTATTTTTAATCCCGTTCAAAACCAATGCCACATGAAAATCCATGGCTTAACAATAATCCGGCACGCCCCGTAACCGATATAAAGGCACTCGACTATGACCGTCGTTTGATAATCTATTGGGACGAAGAGCCGAAACTGCAAATACGGGAATTCAAGTGGGGCTCGGATTGCCGAATGTACAATGAACCGGCAAATTGCTACGAAGACTATTACGAGGAGATATATGAGTATTTTCACGATTAAATATGTAAAAACGATGAAACCTTATGAGTTTGAACAATTAGTTTGCGATCATTACAACCGGATGGGCTATCGGGCAACAACAACCTCGTTAACGGGCGATTACGGTGTTGATGTATTTGCCGAAAAAGAGAATGAAAAAATTGGCGTACAGGCTAAAATGTACGGCGGATCGGTGCGCAAGGTCAACCGGCAAACAATGATGGAACTTTATGGGGCAGCGGCTTATTTCGACTGCACGAAAGCCGTCCTGGCGACCGATGGCGAAGTACTTGCCGATGCCAAAGAGGTGGCGAATAAACTCGGGATTGAGATTTTATTTATCCAGCCCGACAGGAAAAATTCCATGTCGCACATACCATCTTCGAAATGGAATTTAGCCGATATTGTATGGGAGAAATACATCATGCCCCTTGCCGGGAAAACACTAACACGCGGTGACGGTAAAAGCAATCGTATCGTAAATGTAGATTGGAGAGGCATAGAACGTATTACATCCAACGGAAAACACCAAAAGATTGAGATCGAGATCTTTCGTTCCACAATCGATCGGCTTTTACGGCAGGCCGGATTACACGCGATGAGATCAATCAGAATTATGCAAAGCGAGCATCGTCGGGTATTGTATTGATTCTTTCGCAGGCCCCCTGTTTCCGGCTCGTAAAGGCTCCCGTAAGATTGGAATTGATAGAAGGATATCCGATCTACGACATGGTTTCGAGCCGTTTGTCGCAAGTTGAGAAAAATGTAACCATTCAGATTTAGCACGAATCATTGGCATACAATACCCCTTTGTGAGTTTTGCTGTTGTCGAAAACATTTTCTACCTTTGTTCTACGGCGCAGATGTGCCGTGATATATTAATGAAGTGAAAGTGTTTCGCTTTTATTCTCGAATGGAAATCTGGTAAATTTCAATTGTACCGGGAATAAGCAATACAAACACTCATCACCGTGTATAGGCGTATATCGTACGATATATTTCTATTCGGTGTGGGGTATTGTTTATTGGTACAAGGGTTTACCAGAACCTCCATTCGATAAACGAACGACTCCACACTTTCTTTTATCCATTAAAGCCATACAGGAGTCGAATGGCGATACGGATTATCATGCAAAAACTAACTCTCTCACTGTTTTTCCTGTTTTTGGCTGCTTGTGCAAAAAACTTGGAAGAAAGAGCTGAACGAGGCGATGTCGAAGCGCAATATAAACTTGCCCGACAGTATCAAGATTCCGCACAAGGGGATGGTTATTATGATCCTGCCGATATGCAATGTGCAATCAGATGGTATGAACTTGCCGCAGAACAAGGACATGCAAAAGCACAATGCAATCTTGCGTATATTTACGAAAGCGGATTATCAGTCCCCGTAGATTCACTCCGGGCAATCGAATTATATAAAGAATCAGCATCACAGGGTTATGCACCAGCTCAATGGAGCTTAGCCGTTGCCTATTACAATGGAGATGGAATAGACCAGGATCGAACAAAAGCTTATCCTTTTATTATTAGTGCAGCCGAGCAGGGAATTGTTGCAGCTCAAGTTGCTTTGGGAGATATGTATCGTAAAGGAGAATTCATGAATCAAAATGATTCATCAGCTCTCGTATGGTACCGCAAAGCAGCTCTTTCTGATGATATAAGAGCCTGCATAGCCGTGGGCGATTATTTTGAAAGTGGAGGAAACGGAATTCGTCGAAACTTTCAAGCTGCAATTAATTGGTATATGAAAGCTGCCGAACAAAATTCGGTAGAAGCACAGAACAGATTGGCTTATTTATACCTCAAACTCGAAGGCGGAGAACCCAGTGATAAAGACTATCAGAATGCCTTCTATTGGCTTAAGATGGCTGCTGAGCAAGGTGATGCATCGGCTCAATATAATGTCGGAATATTTTACTATTATGGTCATGGAGTTGATAGAAACCCCGAAGAGGCTATAAAATGGATTGGAATGGCTGCCGACCAGGGATCTGAAGCGGCACATGCTTTTTTCCAATATTGGAAAAATTTTAATAAAAGGTTCGGATTATGAAAAAAGTGTGTTGTTTCTTGTTATTATTATGTTCCTGCAACAAATTTAATCCCGAAGAGTATCGTATTGTAGTTGAAGATTGTTTGCGATATGAAATATCATGGAGAAGCTACATAGATGAAATAAAGGAACATGAAAAATACAGCCAGGTGGTGTCGAAATATTTGGATTCGCGTTATCCGGAATTCATGCATAATGCATCTGATTATAAACAACTTCTAAATCATATATGTCAAGCAAAAGAAACACATCACTATTCAACCTATTATGAAACCTTGCTGTTTCTAAGAGTCGGAATTTCTGATTATGAGTCTTCAACTTCAAAAGCAAAAGAATATCAGAGTATTATCAATGATTTGATTATCAAATATAATAATACTGAATTATCGTTATCTTCTTTCAAAAAAATTTCATCCAGAAGTTATGTTATCATGGATAATAATAGTGGTTCAATATGTACTATGAAAAAAGGGAAAGGAAATGACGTAGTGATTAATGTAATTATTAACAAATAACAAATATGAAAAAATTATTGACTATAATTGTTCTAGGTTTATGTTCATGTGCTGATTTTAACCCCGAGAAACATAAAGCCTTGCTCGAGGATTATGCAAAATATCTGAATGCTTTTGATGAATGCGTATCTTACAGTGATTTTTTAACAGATCAAAACGAGGAACATTTAATTTCCAGATACAAATATGACAACCTTGGAAAGGATATATCCATCCATCCTTTCTATTATGGATCTATTACTTATAGGGCAAAACTGGATTCGATGTTAAATTATGCCACATCCCAACAAAATGCAGAAAAAATATTCATGCTCAGGTCTATTTCAAGATCATACGATGACCAGCATATAGAATGGAACGATTTCCAAAAAATAGCCAAAGGAATATATGAGATTACGGATTTAAACACACAATCTGTTTACATTATAGAGCGTTACAGGGCTAAAAAACGAGAAAAGCCTATAGATACGCTAAGTTTAAGCGAATGGAACGAAGATGCTGAAAGCCTAAAAGAAAAAATAAAGGGAGTTTGGAAATACTATGTCTATTACCGTTGGGGCTATCACATTATATTTTCTCGAAAAGAAACTATCCATCAAGATGATAAGGATTAAATTTAAAGAGATTATGAAAGGTAAAAACAAATTTACACAGGAAGAAGTTGCCGAGTTGAGGAAACTGCTTACGAAACGGCCGAATGTATCGAAAGACGAACAGAAAAAAATCCGCCATAGAATGCGATTAATAGGCTTTTATGGACAAGATGATTGGGGAATAACCAATTGTCGACTTTCCGATTTGGAGGCATTGATTGAAAGTGGACAAATAAGAGTTGTCAATTCAAAATAGTATCACCCCAAATTGAGCCTATAGAGAAACCCAAGGTTAAAACACATATAAGTTCCATGATGAAGAAGAGTTTCAACTTTAAAACGATTGAAAATCTGCAACAAGTTGGATTCACAGGATTTATTTCGATTGCAGATTTGTGGAAGGATTGTTCGGTCATTCCGAAAATAAAAGGTGTTTACATGGTTGTCCACCCAACAAAGGCCGCTCCTGAGTTTCTTTCCGTAGGAACAGGCGGTTTTTATAAAGGGAAAGATCCTAATGTTCCGATCGAAGAGTTGCTAGCAAAATGGGTAAACGAGACATGCGTTATCTATATCGGGCAGGCAGGAGGTATTAGGGGCGGAAAGCAACCCATGGCAACTCTTCAAAGCCGCTTGAGGCAATATTTGCGGTTCGGACAACGAGGGGCCGTTGGACATCAAGGCGGATGTTATATTTGGCAGTTGAAAGATGCTGCAAATCTATTGTTCTGCTGGAAACCGCTGCCAACCGACGATCCTCGTGCTGTCGAAAAAGAGTTAATCGAAACGTTCAAAACACAATACGGTAAGTACCCGTTTGCCAATAGGCAAGACTAAAATATCCTGCATGCATATGCATAGGTGCAATACATGATCGCCCATAGTGGCATGTGCAAGGCAAAATGGAAAAGTCAGCTCTTTTCTTTCTTTTTAAAAAATATTGTTCGTATATTTGCGAACAACTGCGACAGATATGACGAAAAAGGCCTATACCGAACAAGAGGAAACGATCGCCCGTTTTGCAAAAGCGATGGGGCATCCGGCGCGGATGGCTATTCTGCGATTTCTGGCTGCACAGGACAGTTGTTTTTTCGGGGATATTCACGAGGTCCTGCCGATTGCGAAGGCGACCGTATCCCAGCACCTCAAAGAGCTCAAGGATGCCGGATTGATACAGGGCGAAATCGAGATGCCGAAAGTGCGCTACTGCATCAACCGGGAGAATTGGGCGATTGCGCGCAACCTTTTTGCCGGTTTCTTCGGCGACTGCAAAGAGAAGGATTCCTGCTGCGGCTAAATGGTTTTTTTTGCAAATAATGTTCGTTGTTCGTCGAACTACATTTAATAAGTCGAACTACATCTAATAAAAATGAATATGGAGATCAAAGTGTTGGGAACGGGGTGCGCCGGATGCAGGGTGCTCCATGAAACGGTAAAGCAGGCGGTCGCCGAATTGGGATCGGATGCAAAGGTCGTAAAGGAAGAGTACATCGTGAAAATCATGTCCTATGACGTGATGACGCTGCCGGCGTTGGTTGTGGACGGGCAGGTTGTCGCTAAAGGCCGCAAACTCACGCTGGCCGAAGTCAAAGAACTGCTGACAAAATAGATCGCCATGAAAAGACTCCTGTTATTAACGGTCGCCGCAGCGTTTGTCGCCTGCGGACAAAAGCCGGCGGGAAACAGCGTCGATTCGATACGGTCGTCGGACGGCGTCGAAGTGTTGTCGTTCCACGCGAAAAAACGTTGCCCCACCTGCATAGCGATCGAAAACCTCACGCGAGAGGTCGTCGAAGCCGACTTTGCGGCGCAGCTTGCCGACAGTTCGCTGGTGTTCCGCGTAGTAAACATTTCCGAAGAGGAGGCGCTGGCGGACAAATACGAAGTAACGTGGTCGTCGCTTCTTGTCATCCGCCACCGGAAGGGGGCGGAGCGCGTCACCGACCTGACGGAATCCGCCTTTGCCAATGCCCGCACGAATCCGGAAAAATTCAAGGCTGAACTCCGGGCCGCAATCCGAAAACAGTTGGACCGATAGGTATGGAGTATCTGCAGCATATGTTGGACGGCTCGACCGTCCCGTTGGTGACGGCCTTTCTGCTCGGTCTGCTGACCGCCCTGAGCCCCTGTCCGTTGGCGACCAATATTGCAGCGGTGGGTTATATCTCGAAAGACCTGGATAATCGTCGGCGCATCTTCTTCAACGGCCTGCTGTACACGTTGGGTCGTGTGGTTGCCTATACCCTGCTGGGTGCGTTGCTCATCGCCCTGCTGCGTGAGGGGGCAAGCGTTTTCGCCATTCGGAAGGCAATCGGGAAATGGGGAGAGATCGTGATTGCCCCCGCGCTGATACTGATCGGCTTGTTTATGCTCTTCGGATCGCGGCTCAACCTCCCGAAATTCGGATTTTCGGGCCGGGGCGAGCAGATCGGACGACGCGGCGGATGGGGTGCGTTCCTGCTCGGCGTTCTTTTTTCGCTGGCTTTCTGCCCGACGAGCGGGGTTTTCTATTTCGGAATGCTGATCCCGATGTCGGCAGCCGAAACGGGCGGTTATCTTTTGCCGGCCGTATTTGCTGTCGCCACGGGGCTTCCCGTGATGATGGTTGCATGGATATTGGCTTACGGCGTCGCCGGGCTGGGTGCTTTCTACAACCGGATGCAGGTGACGCAAAAATGGCTTACGCGGATTGTGGGAACGCTTTTTATTGTCGTGGGGATTTACTATGGTATAATTTATTTCTCTTGAACCGATGATTCAACGATTTGCCGACTGGCTCGTCTATGGCTTGTTCGGGATGAACGCCGAAACGCATCTGGGGAGTGCCGTCAATTTCTTTTTTTACGACAGCATCAAAATTCTGATTCTGCTGTTTTCGATCGGCATGGTCATGGGCGTTGTCAATGCCTATTTTCCCATCGACAAACTGCGCCGATACCTTACCGCCCGGAAATTATACGGGTTGCAATACCTATTCGCTTCGATGTTCGGAGCGATCACGCCATTCTGCTCCTGTTCGTCGATTCCGCTGTTCATCGGGTTTGTCAAAGGCGGTATTCCATTGGGGGTGACGTTCGCGTTTCTGATTACCTCGCCGCTCGTGAACGAGGTTGCCGTGGCGATGTTCCTCGGCTCGTTCGGCCTGCGGGCGACGGTGATTTATGTCGTGAGCGGCATCCTGCTCGGAACGATCGGGGGTTTCGTACTCGGTCGCTTCAAGTTGGAGCGATACCTCTCCCCGTGGGTACGGCAGTTGCAGGCGCAGTCCGACCGGGAATCCGAAGCCTGGGCGGAAAAGCACACCCCTTTTGCCGGTCGGCTTCCCGTCATTGCGCGCGATGCGTGGGGCATTGTTCGAGGTGTCCTGGTTTATGTTTTGGTCGGCATAGGCGTAGGTGCGGCGATGCACGGATTTGTTCCGGAAGGTTTTTTCGAGCAATATATGTCGAAAGAGAATTGGTTTGCGGTGCCCTTGGCCGTTGTTTGCGCAGTGCCGATGTATGCCAATGCCGCAGGAATCGTCCCCGTGATTCAGGTTTTCGTCGCAAAAGGTATCCCGCTGGGAACAGCTATCGCCTTTATGATGGGGGTCGTCGGGCTCTCGCTGCCCGAAGCTACGATGCTGAAAAAAGTGATGACCTGGCGGCTGATCGGCATATTCTTCGGCGTGGTCACGCTCTTCATCATCCTTTCGGGCTACGTGTTCAACCTGATTCTTTGAACGATCAGGCATTATCGTCGCTGCATCTATTCCATGCAGGAGTTTCAGGCGATAGCGGCCCATCGAGCAAGCCATACGTATTGCCTTTTGAGCGGCTCCGCTGAGGGGAACGGTTTTTGAGCTGACGGCCGCACGATCTGTCATTGCCTCTTTTCGGAGAGTTGAGGACGTTCGGGCATGGCAGGCCGGTGGTAAAATCCGTGGTTTCGGAAAAAAGACGTGGCGAAAGAATATCCCGCAAGAAACGGCCGGTTTTTCCGATAAAATCGTAAATTTGTGTTTAGATAGAACCCTAAACTATGTCAATGGTATTCCAATTCCGCATGTTGAGCGACGAAAACGATCATTTCGTCCGCGATTACGAGGTGATGTACGATATGAACCTGCTCGATTTTCACCGTTTCATCCTCCGCTCGCTCGGGTACGAGCCGTGTATGGCGTCGTTCTTCACGGCGGACGATCGCTGGGAACGGGGTCGGGAGTTCACGGTCGAGGATATGGGCGGCGGAGATTCGGAAACCGCACCCCTGGCCATGGAGCGCGTGACGCTCGGACAGTTGATTCACAACAACCGCGACCGGCTGATTTACCTGTTCGACCTCTTCGGCGACCGGGCGTTTTACCTCGAACTTGTCGGGGCGAAAAAACCGCAGGCCGGAGCGGCCTACCCTCGCGTTGCATTCGAGCACGCTCCGGCACCGGACCAATACGACCCCTCCGCCAACCGCGACGAAGGGTCGATTTTCGACGAGGCGATGAGCGATTTCGACGACTTCAACGGAGAGGATGGCGACGACGACGAGTGACCGGCAGTTGGTGGTTGTGGTGGGCCCTACGGCATCGGGCAAGACCGACCTGAGCCTCCGTCTGGCGGAACACTATGGCGCTCCGATTGTCTCGGCCGATTCGCGGCAATGCTATCGAGGCATGGCGATCGGCACGGCACAGCCGTCGGGTGAAGAGTTGCAACGGGCTGACCATTATTTTATTGCGTCGCATGAACTCGACGATGACCTGAGCTGCGGTCGATACGAGGTGCAGGCGCTCGGACTGTTGGAACGACTTTTCACCGACCATCGGCGCGTGATTGCTGTCGGCGGCTCCGGACTCTATGTCAAAGCCCTGTGCGAAGGCATGGACGAACTGCCGCAAGCCGACCCCGCGCTGCGCAGGCGGCTCTCGGAGCGGCTGTCCGAAGAGGGTCTGGAGCCCCTCGCTGCGGAACTCGCACGACTCGATCCGGATTACTATGCGGTAGTGGACCGGCGGAATCCGGCTCGTGTGGTACGCGCCCTGGAAGTTTGCCTCCAAACGGGCCTGCCCTATTCGCGCCAGCGGTCGGGTGTTCGTCGGGTGCGGCCGTTCGGAATCGTGAAAACAGGGATCGAAATGGATCGGGACGTGCTCTATGCACGTATCGACCGGCGCGTGGACCGCATGATGGCCGAGGGGTTGGAAGCGGAAGCCCGCTTGCTCTATCCCTACCGCCACCTGAATGCACTCCGGACGGTCGGATATGCGGAGCTGTTCGACTATTTCGACGGCCGCCTCACCCTTCCCGAAGCGGTCGAGGCGATCAAGCGGAACACGCGACGCTATGCCAAACGGCAATTGACCTGGTTCCGGCGCGATCCATCCGTGCGCTGGTTCCGTCCCGACCAATTCGATGACCTGATCGCCCATATCGACGCCGAATTTGCGGAATCCTGAAATTTTTTCCTACCTTTGCATCGTTTCTCACGGAACGCTGCCCGGATGGTGGAATCGGTAGACACGCCGGACTTAAAATCCTGTGGCCAGTAATGGCCGTGCCGGTTCGATCCCGGCTCCGGGTACGCAAAATCGCTGATAGGTAATAGATAACCTGTCGGCGATTCTGTTTAGGTCAGAATCCTTTGTTCCGTCCCCTAAGTAAATACGGCCGGCGTCTCAATGTTGCCGGTTGGTTTGCATGAGATGGTCGCAATAGAAAAGGCAATCGATCCCTTCCCTTCTGCTCTGCGGCCGAGCGGTCGCCAACCCCCGGAAACCTATCCGCAATCCGGCTTTCGGAATGCGGGGACATGACCGATCGACCGCCGACATGCAGCAACGGGGGATATCGAATGCTGTTCCTCATTCCGATATCAATACTTCGGTCGTTGCGCCGTTTCGCAATTGGCGGAGGCACGGCTGGTATAAAAGGCAAACAGCTGCCAGTTATGAAATTATATTTTTAAAAGTCAATATTGATTTTCACAAACCTTTTTTCCAATTTTACCCGCGCAACAGCTCCGGACAAGAAGAAAAACGCTTGCATATTTCAAATATGTTGTTTATATTTGAACGACATATTAACACGGAAGTGTAAGTTTATTCTCGCAGTGGAATCTGGAAAATTCAATTGGAGAGAGAATAGGCAGTTTTCTTCTTGCGTCGTATCCCTTATCGGGTATAGGCGTGGAGCTGTTGCTTATTTTATCTCCAAGGTCCTCCAGAACCTCACTGTAAAAATAATCTTCAGCACCACGCTTTCTTTTTTTTGATTCCGCTTTCGAGGTGCGGTGAGCGATTTTTCCTTTCGTTTCGAACGAAAGGAGGACAGGACCGATGAAGAAAACCCGGCCGGGAACACCGGCCACTAAATCTCACCTCTATGAAAAAATTGTATCCTTCGCGTATGCTGCTGTCCGTTATCGGACTGTGCGGCTGCCTGTTTCCATCGTGCTCGAACGATGACGGCAACACTCCGACGCCCGGAATGTCGGGCAACTCCTTCGTGTACGGAAATGTAGAGAGCAAGATTGAATCCGTGGTTTATACGGTGGACGAAAGGCAGGCGAACTATGCGTTCTACTTTTCGCCGACACGGGGGCTGGACGACCTGGGCTCGATGCTGACGGCCGACGACTACATTCTGGTCGTTACCCCGGCCCCGACGGGCGCGATCGATCTGATGTCCGCAGGAAACCGCCTTACCTATAAGCAAATCGACGTCTCTGCCGCCACGGGGGATAAGGTCGCTACGGCCGCGTTGTCGCTGTCGCTGACCTCCCCGTCCGCAGTGAGGATGAGCCTCGATGTGGCCATGAAGTCCGGCGAAACGCTGCGGGCCGAATACGACGGGGCCTGCCTGAAACTGGACGAGCAGCAGGACGAGGTCCGTCTTACCGACAAAATCTTCGGCTATTACATGGGAACCGCCGGTGGCAATGCGGGAACGGCCGGATATTATGTAGCCCTGACCAATGCGCAATGGGAAGGCGCCGGGACGCAGTTCAACCTAACCTCGGAGGGTTATGCGCTCGTTGTGGATTTTTACGGCGCTCCGGGCGAAACCTGGAGAGATATGCCCACGGGCAGCTTCACCCAGAGTGACAACGGAGAAGATCACACGTTCAAAGGCGATTACAGTGCAGTTCTCTATCGGGACGACAAAGGACTGATGCAGATGTTTGCCCTCACAGGCCCGGTGAAGATCGAGCGTGAGGCGGACGTGATGACCGTCAGCGCGTCATTCTTCGATAAAAACCACGCGTATCATACGCTTGTTTACCGCGGTGAACTGAAACTGAACGACGCCACGCTGAATGTCCGCCTGCCGCAGATCGACGACGACGTGTTCATCGACGGTGCCTATGCTTCGGGCGTGTACAACGGTGACGTGTTCGAGAACGGAAGCGGACTTACGGAGATCACCATTTACGACAGGAAAGCGGAGAACGGCGAGCCCAACGGCTCTGCCATGACGATCGCCCTGTTCAGTACCAAGTTCACCGACCCGCAGCGGGAACGGCGCCTTATCCCAGGGACGTATCAGGCTGCCACGACCTATGCGCAGGGCACCTGGATGCCGACCGTGGAGCTGGAAATCCTGGGCATGATCGTTCCCATGGGTACCTTCGTTACCTATGCCGACGGGACGCAGCAGGGCGCCTATGCCTATGCCGCCTCGGGCGACGTGGTTATCCGGGAAGGCGGCAACAATACCTATACCATCGAATTCGACCTGCAATCCATTTCCGGCCATGCGATTCGGGGCTCCTATACGGGCGAGGTCTATCTCGAAGACCAGTCGAGGGACGACAAAAACGACGGCACGTCGAACCTGGATAACGATTACGAGTTGGATCTGAGCCTCCAGTCGCGGGCGAACTGCTACCCGCAGGAAGAGATTTGGGTCCGAGGCCTGGGCACCGTATCCGTCGAGACGGCCTGCGAGTACTCCGGTCGCGAATACGGATTCCAGCAGGTTTGGATCGGTACGGGCGAGGGCGTATGGGAAATCACAGACGAATACCCGGCGGATAAGGGACGAGGTAAGCTCATCGAGGACGATGTGCTGCGTATCGACCTGCTCGTCCAAAAAGGCTTGGAGGACAAGATCACTCCGGGTACCTATCCGATTACCACCAACCGCTATCCGGTCCTTTTCGGAGCCGGGGTTTGTGTCTGCGGATACAACTGTTTTTACGGAACGTCCATGCTGCGTGTAATGAGCGCAATCGGTTGGGGATACCCTTCCGGATATTACGATCCGGATTATACGGTGGCGAACGGATGGCTCAACGTTCCGCAATTCGGCAAATACGCCTCGATCTACTCGGGCGTGGTCACGGTCGCCAAAGCGGACGGCGGTGACAACTGGTTCACTTTCACAGTGGATGGCCGGGATGTGCTCAAGCACCGCATCACGGGATCGTGGACCGGTCCGGTCTGTCTCGGAAATACGGATACGCCCGTCGTACAGTCGGGGGCAGCGCCGCAGACGGCCGCGGAACGGAAAACCTCCTCTTTCCGCGAGCTTAAATCCTGCATCGAGGAGCAGCAACGGATTTCCGTTTACCGGCAGTCATTCAAATAAAGCGTCAGGAAGTGCGGACGCCGCAGTCCGCACTTTATTACACCATAAAATTTCATTCTTATGAAAAAGACAGATTGGTCAAGACTGCGTGTCCTGACATGGGCGATTCTTTTTGCAGCCATGTTTTTCGCCTCCTGCGCGGACGATAAGGAGGACACTCCCCTGCCGCCCCCTCGCGAACTGACGAACCAGATCGAGTACGACGGAGGCGAACCCATCGCCATCGAATCGGCGATCTTCGGCGTGGAAGATACCGACCTCTACACGTTCTATCTCTCCCCTTCGCCGGGCATCACCGACATTGCGAGCATGGAGGCCGCAAAAGATTATCTGCGTATCCTCGTGCGCAATCCCCGAGGCACGGTCGATACGGCGAGCGAGCCGTTTGAAATCTCCTACAAGGACATTTTCGTAAAGGGACAGAGCGTGAACGACGCGGTGAAAGTGGAGTTATCGGCCGACTTTGCGGCCGGAACGTCGCTGCTCGACCTGAAGGTGGGCGTGACGCTCGAGTCGGGCAGAACGCTGCGGGTGCGTTACAACCACACCTGCCCTGAAGCTGCGCCGCAGCCGCTCGACAACCAGTACGAACTCGACAGCGAGGTTTCGGCCATCGGCAGCGTCGTGAAGTGGCGGTATCCGAAAGAAGGTGTCACGACCTACTATTTTTATACCGATAGAGGCGTCGAAGCTCCGTCGGTCTCGAAACCCGCAGGTCTGGAGATCACACTGGCCGATGGCGTCGAAGCCGCGAATATCGACCTTTCGACGGCCGACCCCGGGCAGGTTTCGATAAGCTGCGGCGAGTTCGGCAATACGGCCGGTACGACCGGCACGCTCGGCATCGTTGGGAACGAAGCGGGAGCGGAACTGACCGTCACGCTCGATGCCCGGAAAGGCGGCAGCCGCCTGCGTGCCCGCTATGCCGGTTCGTTCGCCTCGGGATACGAGAGCAGCGACCGCATCCGGATCACGGCCGCCGGAATCTCGGATGAAGCCGACCTGCACCGGGTATTCCGCTACAAGGAGTCGATTATGAACAACTATGCGTTCGGACTTGCGGATGCCGAGTCTCCTGCCGACCTTATGGCGGGCCGTTATGCCGTAGAGTTGGGGCTGAGTAACATTGGTATCGGCACGACGATCGACCTTGCGACGGAAGCCAGCAGATGCACGTTCGTATTGCACGACTATGTAAACTATATGTCCTATGATATCTCGAAAGATTCGGGCCGGGGCGCCACGGGCACGATCACGACAGCCGGAACAGCCGAACGGATCTACCTGCGCCTGTCGGTTGCATTTCCCGATGGTCCGACGGTCGAAGGCGAGTGGTACGGCGAGGTTACGAACGCGGAGGAGATGTTCGACCTGCGGCCGGTAAAGCCGTTCGTCCCCCATATCACGATCGTCTCCTCCGAAGGCGACGTGCTGTCGGAGCAGAATTTATCGGCGATGGAGGTGCGTTTGGAGAACAATTACCGGCTGCGCGGCGGCGATCCGCAATACGGCGGCGCCACGTTCGATGCGTACTTCATCTATTTCCGACCCGAAAATTCGAGCTCTTCCATCGAGTCGTTCGATGAAGTACCCCGGCTGATGATTCCCGCGTCGTATCTCAACTCCTCGGATCTCGATCTGTCCGCGCCGAGGGATGATCTGCATTGGAGTTTCAAGTTCAGCAACAGCAATCTCCAGCAACCCGAATATTCCGAAACCTATACGATGTATGGAATGATCTCGGGATATTGTCCCGACGAGGTGCGGACCACGGTGGTGCGCAACGCGGATAAGACGTGGACGGTCTCTTTCGCAATGAAAGACTCCTACCCCTCGACCTGGAATCCCGACCGCAAGGAGGGCTATCAGAATACGGTAACGGTCGAATGGGAAGGGCCCGCGACCAAATATTCGGGTCCGAACAAGAACGACCTGACCGACGACGACTATTGACCTTAGCCGGCGGAGACCGTTCGTCGGCGCTCCGTGGACGACTTACCGATCTCGATCCGTATCCATATACGGACTATTTACACCGAATCGGCATGAACAGACCCCTTGTGGTATGATTGAAAAAGCCGCTCGACCGAGCGGCTTTTTCTTTCGACGGATTTCGTATTTTCTTCCCGAGGCGTCTTCTTGGTCTTGTTTGGGTTCTGCTTTTTATTCAGATCGGGGTTCCGGCCACTCTTTAAAAGAGTCATTCATTATCGATCCGGATCGCCTTAACCGGTTGGAATTACCATTATAATTCCTTAAATTTGACAGAGCGCGTAACCGACAAACGCTTGAATACCTTAGCGGTCTACCTGTTGAAATGGTATAAGTTTAATCGGTACAGGTATTCAAATGTTAATTATTTACTGGATAAAATTTTTATTTAACGATGAAAAATAATTGCATTATTATTCTTTACCCTGCTTACTTCTTGTCTTTCAGCATATCTCTTTGTAGTTTGAAAATTATATTATTTCTCTTGATTGGATGCAGCTTGGGTTGCAGTAACCATTCATCTTTTAACCGAGATAATGTTAAGACAGATGTTTACAATTGTTATCCTGAGATTATTAATAAAGAATTAAAGGAAAGTATTATACAATATGTAAATGATCGGGTTTTAGAATTCCAAGCTTATAATTTCACAAATTTTAAAGATATAAAATTATTGACAATTACATTCAACATAAATAATAATGGTAATAAAATATATACGATTCGCGAAAGTGGTTTAGGATGGATATTCGATGATCCAAGACCCATTTTTATAGGTAGTATCGGCGATATTTATTTTGGTTTTTATAATCAGGATAATCATGATTTTCAAATGTCAATTGAATCCATGATAAATGTATTGGGGAAAGATTATCCTTATTTCAAAACAGATTACGAGGAATACCAAAAGCGACTAAAAAAATTCCCTAAAGAAATTGGTTATGCTTTAGCTGCCTTTGAATCTTTCATATATGAGGGTGATTATTGGATATTGGAATTTTCCGGAAATAAGCTCGTGTCCAAAACGATAGTTATGGAAATGAATGGTACTAAACAAGAATTCCGATACGATTAGTCCAAATTTTTTAGTCAATATTCAGTAATTACTTCCACCTATCAAGTCTTATCTACTCCCGGTCGATGACCGGGAGTTTTTGTTTGCACCTGCCAGCCTATAATTAACTATAACAAACTTAATTGCTATTCTACTGCATGAATTCGCCGGATTGGCAATTTCAGCGGAATTTATGAAATACCAACTATCCACCTTCTGCCATGACTTGCCCTGTCGTCTTTTCGCGTTCGGTGACGGTTGATCTCCAGCAGTTGGATATACTATTATTATTTCTTAAATTTGACCGTGCGCGTAACCGACAAACGCTTGAATACACTGGCTACCTACAGCTATATGCTTTTATCCAAAATTTAATTTGCCAGCTGGAAACCACGATTAGAATTTGAAAACAGGTGAATTTAATCCAATCTATAAAAATTAATGAAAAGAATCAATTATAACCCATTTTATACTGCTATTGCTGGCCTTGTTATTTGGCTGTTTGTAATGATTGGTATAATACCCACCTTTTTTGAAATGTTTGGTTTTGGGGGTGGGGATTTCGGCTTTTTTGTTTATGGGCTTTATCTTTTGCCAGTGGTATTTTTAATTGTTTTTAATGGAACCTTATTTTTCAATAGGTTATGGACACGAAAGCATATTTTGGCAATTATTGCAACTAATTTAGCTGTTGTTGTTTGGCTAATTAATTCTTACTACGCTTTTGTAGAAAGGGACTTTAGTGAGTTATGGTTTTTTCAGTTGTTAGACTTAATTAATGAATAGTAGTGTTAAGCGTTACGCCGCTAAGTTACGTCATTCTTCCACCGGAAATTGCTATATCGTGCGGAATTTTCATTTTTGTGGATACCCGCTTCAAACCCATATCTACGGTCGCACGGTCGTCTCATTGCGTTCCGCGTTGGTTGATCTCAGGACAGTAGCAATTCCTTTATCGCAAATCGCTCGCGTTGGAAACCGAGGTGAACGATGCGCTGGAAATGGGTTGAAGAAAGAGTGAGTCGAGGAACGATATGCTTATTAATATTTAATGATGAAAAAAATTATTGCATTATTATTCTTTACCCTACTAACATCTTGTCTTTCAGCACAATCTCTTTGTGGTTTGAAAATCGAAAAGGGGGCAAAAGTCAATTATCATTACCTAAATTTCAGAGGTGAGGATTCACTCATTGTATCCAAAACCTTGTTAAATTGGCCTATTCCTGGAGAGTTGGATTTTGATGACCTTATCGAAGACATTACTACCAAGATATTTAAGAATGGTTTCCAATATGACAACCAAAATGATACGGTCTTATTGGCATCCAATTTCGGACGTTTGCGTGTTTATACAAAAAACCATCGATACCAATATATTTGTAATAATGTTAAGTTCGAGGTTGCAGATTTAAGACTTACCAAAGGTACACTGGAAAATGATTTTGCAATATATCGGGGTGATTTTGATAAAGTGAAGACAAATATCGAAAATCGAGGTTATGTTTTGACTTTTGGAGCTGGATATGCAATAAGATTTATCATTAAGGACGGTATGATTCAGTATCCCTTTGATTTTTGGAGATACTACTATGTTCAATAAATCTCTTGTAAAGAACAGTTCTTCCGCCGGAATTTGTTATATTATACGGAATTTTTAATTTTGGTGGAAGACCCGCTACAAATCTATGCAAATTTGATTAAGTGTGTACTCGTCAAGCGCCTGAAGATATATGCATTGAATCAAGCTATTTTGTTACAGTTAAAGGGGGTGGTTAGTTCCAAGGTGTCGCATTTTCCTCGAGGTTTATTATAATTTTGAGACGGGAGAAGTAATAACAATCTAAGAAAATGATTAAAACGAATTTTAATCCAATTAAGGCGTTAGTTATAACACTTGGAATTGGGCTTCTGATTACGGTAATATTAATTCCTTCTTTTGAAGAATTACTCGGTTACAGTAGCGGTACTACATCTGTCTCTTATACACATCTCCGAGCCCACGAGACACTCGCTAATCT
>ERZ1027215.255-NODE-255-length-22134-cov-8.939082_pt1 | contig 22134 bp, 12 predicted proteins | sample MGYA00519481_ERZ1027215 | MGnify/ENA primary metagenome ERZ1027215 (study PRJEB26926, sample SAMN06164487) | human gut metagenome | biome: ENVO:00009003; feature: ENVO:2100002; material: ENVO:00002003 | host: Homo sapiens | place: USA | collected 2012 ... | reverse complement strand
TGGCAGAGGCACACTGGTATGTAGTTCATACCTACTCAGGATATGAGAATAAGGTTAAGGCAAACATTGATAAAACAATTGAGAACAGACATCTTGAGGACCAGATTTTAGAAGTCCGTGTCCCGATGCAGGATGTGGTGGAATTGAAGAACGGTGCTAAGAAACAGGTTCAGAAAAAAATGTTTCCCGGTTATGTACTTATTAATATGGTAATGAATGATGACACATGGTACGTTGTCAGAAATACCAGAGGCGTTACCGGATTTGTTGGTCCGGGGTCTAAGCCGGTACCACTCACTGAAGCTGAAATGAGACCGTTGGGAATCGAATCAGAAAATATCGTTGTAGATTTTGCGGAAGGAGACAGCGTGGTTGTAACCGGAGGTGTCTGGAAAGATACCGTCGGAGTGATCCAGAGCATGAATTCCGGCAAGCAGATCGTCACAATCAATGTAGAGTTATTTGGCCGCGAGACGCCAGTAGAAATAAGTTTCGCAGATGTAAGAAAGACAAACTAAAAAGGAGGACTTATCCAAATGGCAAAGAAAGTAGAAGGATATATCAAATTGCAGATTCCGGCTGGTAAGGCAACACCTGCACCACCTGTTGGACCTGCACTTGGACAGCACGGTGTTAACATCGTAGAGTTCACAAAACAGTTCAATGCAAGAACAGCCGATCAGGGAGATTTAATCATCCCTGTAGTAATTACCGTATATGCGGACAGAAGCTTCAGCTTCGTAACAAAGACTCCGCCGGCACCGGTATTGATCAAGAAGGCATGCAACATCAAATCCGGTTCTGCAGTACCGCAGAAGGATAAAGTAGCAACCATTTCCAAGGCAAAATTACAGGAAATTGCAGAGTTAAAAATGCCAGACTTAAATGCAGGTTCTTTAGAAGCAGCAATGAGTATGATCGCTGGAACATGCAGAAGTATGGGAGTTACAGTAGAGGAATAGGTCGAAAGTAACTACCTTAAGACAATCGCAAAAAAGACTGAAAACGAAACAATCGTGGGAGGGAACACTCCCGATATTACCACTAGGAGGTTTTTTAATGAAAAGAGGAAAGAAATATGTAGAGGCTGCTAAGAATATTGACAGAACTGCTCAGTACGACGTTGCAGAAGCAGTTAGCCTTGTAAAAAAAGCAGCAGTTGCAAAATTTGATGAGACAATCGAAGCTCATATCAGAACAGGCTGTGATGGCCGTCATGCAGAGCAGCAGATTCGTGGAGCAGTTGTACTGCCACACGGAACCGGTAAAGCTGTAAAAGTATTAGTTATCGCAAAAGGTGAAAAAATTGATGAAGCAAAAGCAGCAGGCGCTGACTTCGTTGGTGGAGAGGAATTAATTCCAAAGATCCAGAACGACGGATGGTTAGATTTTGATGTTGTTGTTGCTACACCGGATATGATGGGTGTTGTTGGACGTTTAGGTCGTGTACTTGGACCAAAAGGTTTAATGCCAAACCCGAAAGCCGGAACTGTAACAATGGATGTTACAAAAGCGGTAAACGAGATTAAAGCCGGTAAGATTGAGTACAGATTGGACAAAACAAATATTATCCATGTGCCAGTTGGAAAAGCATCTTTTACAGAAGAACAGTTAGCGGACAACTTCCAGACGCTTATGGATGCAATTAATAAAGCAAAACCAAGCAGCTTAAAGGGTCAGTACATCAAGAGCATTACATTAGCTCCGACAATGGGACCTGGTGTAAAATTAAGCGTAGCAAAAGTTGCACAGTAATTATTAGTTGACATCGAAAATAGATAATGATATAATGCAAAAGCATATTGCCGAAGACAGCAGGTGCCGAAAGGCGTAATCGCAGAGCCTGCCGAGGGAATTTATTGATGTAATATCACAATGAATTTTAGACCTCTCTGTCATTTGGCGGAGAGGTTTTTTGAACCTTTTATGTCTGAGGAATACAAAGAAAAATAAAAGGAGGTGCACGATTCGTGGCAAAAGTAGAACTGAAACAGCCTATCGTAGAGGAGATTTCTGCAAACATTAAAGATGCACAGTCCGTAGTTCTCGTTGACTATCTTGGACTTAGCGTAGCAGAAGATACTCAGTTGCGTAAACAGTTAAGAGAAGCAGGTGTTACTTATAAAGTATATAAGAACACATTGATGAATTTTGCATTTAAAGGAACTGACTTTGAGAGCCTGGCTCCAATGTTAGACGGACCAAATGCAATCGCTATTTCTACAACAGATGCTACTGCTCCGGCAAGAATCTTAAGCAAATTTGCAAAGACTGCTCCGGCATTAGAGATCAAAGGCGGTGTTGTAGAAGGAACTTTCTATGATGCAGAAGGAATGAAAGCAATCGCTGCTGTACCATCAAGAGAAGAATTACTTTCCAAATTACTTGGAAGTATGCAGTCTCCTATCACAAACTTTGCTCGTGTTATCAATCAGATCGCAGAGCAGGGCGGTGCAGGTGAAAGCGTAGAAGCTGCTCCGGCTGAAGAAGCTCCTGTTGAGGAAGCTCCGGCAGAATAAGCCGAAAAGCAAAGACAGAAACAAAAATAAACCATAAAAATGGAGGGAAATCAGAATGGCAAAATTAACAACAGCTGAAATGATCGACGCTATCAAAGAGTTAAGCGTATTAGAGTTAAATGAATTAGTAAAAGCATGCGAAGAGGAATTCGGTGTATCTGCAGCAGCAGGCGTAGTAGTTGCAGCAGCAGGAGCTGAAGGTGGCGCAGCAGGAGAAGAAAAATCTGAGTTCGACGTAGAGTTAACAGAAGTTGGACCAAACAAAGTTAAAGTTATCAAAGTTGTTCGTGAAGCAACAGGCTTAGGCTTAAAAGAAGCAAAAGAGTTAGTTGACGGAGCTCCTAAGGTAATCAAAGAGGCTGCTGAGAAAGCAGAAGCTGAAGACATCAAGACAAAACTTGAGGCTGAAGGCGCTAAAGTTACTCTTAAATAATTGTTTATTAAAAAGTAACCAGGCTGTACTTGGTAGAGTGCAGATAAAGAGAAGAACCTGTCCGGAAGAAGTGCCGGATGGGTTCTTTTGTGTTATGGGTGGATGTGAGGGTAGGCTGGGGAGGGGACGGGCTGCACCAATCAAATATTCCGTGTTTCCTTGTGCAGAACATTCCGATGAACCTCCGAAAAGCAGAAATCGTGTGCGCCAGTGGGCTTCACGATTTCCGGAGTTTCATCTCCATTGCACAAAAAGAAACTCTTCATATCTGATTGGTGCAGCCCTGACATTGCCCCCGAACAATATATTTCACACCCAATTTCATAACACAGAAGAAGTAGCTTTTTGCTGTTTTTCGGCTGTGTCTGTCTGCTTTGGAAGGGTGGGAGGACATACAACACAGACCGAGGAGTCTGGGGATTGGGGCAGGCGGCGTTATTCCTGCAAATGGAACTGTCTGAGCGTAGCGAGTTTTCCATTTGCAGGAATGAAAATAGCCGACAGACCCAACCCCGGAAACTCCCGGTCTGGCGTTGTGGTCCACCCGCCCTTCCAAATCTGATAAACATTCCTGAATAAAAACACAACTACTCAAAACAAATCAAAAAGCAAACACAAAAAAATCCTTGACTATTTCCGCCATCTTGTGCTATCATATATGGTGCACTATTGTGGTGCCGTAGGCTTATTTGTGCTACCCGGAAATAGGTGGGAAAAGTTAGTGAATAATTCTGCATAATAGGTGAAGTTAAATATAAAAAACGAGAGGTGAAACGTCAATGGAGAAAAACAGAATACGTCCGGTCAAAGCCGGTAAAAGCATGCGTATGAGTTACTCGAGACAAAAAGAGGTATTGGAAATGCCAAATCTTATAGAGGTTCAGAAGGAATCCTATAAGTGGTTTTTGGACGAAGGTCTGAAAGAAGTATTTGATGATATCTCTCCAATTGCTGATTACAGCGGACATCTGAGCCTGGAATTCGTGGATTTTACATTGTGCGAAGATGATGTAAAGTATTCCATTTCAGAATGCAAGGAGCGGGATGCCACATATGCAGCACCGTTAAAAGTAAAAGTAAGACTCTATAACAAAGAAAACGATGAAATTAACGAGCACGAAATCTTCATGGGCGACCTTCCGCTTATGACAGAGACGGGAACCTTCGTTATCAATGGTGCGGAGCGTGTTATCGTAAGCCAGTTAGTACGTTCCCCTGGTATCTATTATGGCATAGATCACGATAAAGTAGGCAAGGAATTATTTTCCTGTACCGTAATCCCGAACCGTGGTGCATGGTTAGAATATGAGACAGACTCTAATGATGTGTTCTATGTCCGTGTGGACAGAACCAGAAAAGTGCCGATCACCGTATTGATCCGTGCACTTGGAATAGGAACAAATCAGGAGATTATCGACTACTTTGGTGAAGAGCCAAAGATCGTGGCAAGTTTTGGAAAAGACGTTGCAAACAGCTACGAAGAAGGTCTTTTAGAATTATATAAGAAAATCCGTCCGGGTGAACCGCTGACCGTAGAGAGTGCACAGAGCCTCATCACAGCGATGTTCTTCGACCCAAGAAGATATGATCTTGCAAAAGTCGGACGTTATAAATTCAATAAAAAATTAGCGTTAAGAAACCGCATCAACGGACAGGTTCTCGCTGAAGATGTTGTAGATGTTACAACAGGTGAGATCATTGCAGAAAAAGGCACCACTGTAACCAGAGAGTTAGCAGATGCTATTCAGAATGCAGGTGTTCCTTTTGTGTGGGTTCAGACAGAAGAACGCAATGTTAAGATTTTATCAAACTTAATGGTAGATATCAATGCACAGATCGAGGGTATTGATGCCAAAGAGCTTGGCGTGACAGAGGCCGTATATTATCCGGTACTTGCAAAAATCTTAGAAGAAAATGAAGATATCGAAGATATTAAGCAGGAAATTCGCAGAAATATCTCCGAATTAATACCAAAGCATATTACAAAAGAAGATATTTTTGCTTCTATTAACTATAATATGCATTTAGAGTACGGTGTAGGACACGATGACGATATCGACCATTTGGGTAACAGACGTATCCGTTCTGTAGGTGAATTATTACAGAACCAGTATCGTATCGGTCTTTCCCGTTTAGAGAGAGTAGTCCGTGAGAGAATGACCACACAGGATTTAGAGGGAATTTCTCCGCAGAGCTTAATCAATATCAAACCGGTAACTGCGGCAGTCAAAGAGTTCTTTGGTTCATCCCAGTTATCACAGTTCATGGATCAGAACAACCCATTGGGTGAGCTGACACATAAGAGACGTTTATCCGCATTAGGACCTGGTGGTCTTTCCAGAGACCGTGCGGGATTCGAGGTACGAGATGTTCATTATTCCCATTACGGAAGAATGTGCCCGATCGAGACACCTGAAGGTCCGAACATCGGATTGATCAACTCTTTGGCAACTTATGCAAGGATCAACGAGTATGGATTTATTGAAGCACCATACCGTAAAATTGATAAAACAGATCCTCAGAATCCGCGTGTCACAGATGAAGTAGTATACATGACAGCAGATGAAGAGGACAACTACCATGTAGCACAGGCGAATGAGGCTCTCGATGAAGAGGGACATTTCGTGCGTAACTCCGTATCAGGACGTTACTTAGATGAGACACAGGAATACGAAAAGACCATGTTTGATTACATGGACGTATCTCCGAAGATGGTATTCTCTGTCGCTACAGCATTGATTCCGTTCTTACAGAACGACGATGCGAACCGTGCGCTGATGGGATCTAACATGCAGCGTCAGGCAGTGCCGCTTTTAAATACAGAGGCACCGGTAGTTGGAACAGGAATTGAGCCAAAAGCAGCCGTAGACTCCGGAGTCTGCGTAGTAGCAAAACATGCAGGTGTAGTAGAACGTTCCGAATCTGACAAGATCATCATCAAGACAGATGACGGAGCAAAAGACACCTATAAATTACAGAAATTCAAAAGAAGTAACCAGTCCAACTGCTACAACCAGCGTCCGATCGTATTCAAGGGCGACCGTGTAGAAGAGGGCGAAGTCATTGCAGACGGTCCGTCTACATCTAATGGAGAATTAGCACTTGGAAAGAATCCATTGATCGGATTTATGACATGGGAAGGTTATAACTACGAGGATGCTGTATTATTATCCGAGCGTTTAGTACAGGATGATGTGTATACATCCATCCATATGGAAGAATATGAAGCAGAAGCGCGTGACACCAAATTAGGACCGGAAGAGATCACAAGAGACGTTCCGGGAGTTGGTGATGATGCATTAAAGGCATTGGATGAGCGCGGAATCATCCGTATCGGTGCAGAAGTCCGTGCCGGTGATATCTTAGTCGGAAAAGTAACTCCAAAGGGAGAAACAGAGCTGACGGCAGAAGAGAGACTGCTTCGTGCGATCTTTGGTGAAAAAGCAAGAGAGGTAAGAGATACCTCATTAAAAGTACCACACGGCGAGTATGGTATTGTTGTAGATACAAAAGTATTCACAAGAGAAAACGGTGATGAGCTTTCACCGGGAGTAAACCAGTCTGTGCGTATTTACATCGCACAGAAGAGAAAGATTTCCGTAGGAGATAAGATGGCTGGTCGTCATGGTAACAAGGGTGTCGTTTCCCGTGTATTACCGGTAGAGGATATGCCATATCTGCCAAACGGTCGTCCGTTAGACATCGTGCTGAATCCGTTAGGTGTACCTTCCCGTATGAATATCGGACAGGTGCTTGAGATCCACTTAAGTCTTGCGGCAAAAGCATTAGGATTTAACATTGCAACTCCGGTATTCGATGGTGCAAAAGAGACAGACATCATGGACACACTGGATCTGGCAAACGATTATGTAAACTTGGAATGGGAAGAGTTCAAGGCAAAACATGAAGAAGAGTTGTTACCGGAAGTTTTAGACTATCTGTATGAAAACAGAGACCACAGAGAACTTTGGAAAGGCGTACCGCTTTCACGCGATGGAAAAGTAAGACTGCGTGACGGACGTACCGGAGAATTCTTCGACAGCCCGGTAACCATCGGACACATGCATTACCTGAAACTCCACCATCTGGTAGATGATAAGATCCATGCACGTTCTACCGGTCCTTACTCTTTAGTAACACAGCAGCCGCTCGGTGGTAAAGCACAGTTCGGTGGACAGCGTTTCGGAGAGATGGAGGTATGGGCACTCGAGGCTTATGGTGCAGCATACACCTTACAGGAGATTTTAACTGTAAAATCAGATGATGTGATCGGACGTGTGAAGACCTACGAAGCGATCATCAAGGGAACTAATATTCCTGAGCCGGGAATTCCTGAGTCCTTCAAGGTACTCTTAAAAGAGCTTCAGTCCTTAGGACTGGACGTACGCGTGCTTCGTGATGATGACAGTGAAGTTGAGATCATGGAGACCAGTGAGTACGGTGAGACGGATCTGAATGCGATTATCGGAAATGATAAGAATTTTGCATTTGAGGACAGCGAGTCCTTTGAAAAAATGGGATTCACAAAGCAGGAGTTCGATGCTGAGAGCGAGGAACTTGTAGATGTTAAAGAAGAACCTTCTGAGGAGGAGCCGGTATTTGCTGGCGAATCAGCAGAGGATTTCGATGAAGAATAGACGGAAGGGAGTATCGTAAATGCCAGAGAATAAGACAAACGAAGGGTATCAGCCAATTACATTTGATGCGATCAAGATTGGTCTGGCCTCTCCGGAAAAAATCAGAGAATGGTCCCGCGGTGAAGTAAAAAAACCGGAAACCATTAACTACAGAACCCTGAAACCGGAAAAAGACGGTCTGTTCTGCGAAAGAATTTTCGGACCGAGCAAAGACTGGGAATGTCACTGTGGAAAATACAAGAAAATCCGTTATAAGGGTGTTGTCTGCGACCGATGCGGCGTAGAGATTACGAAGGCAGCCGTTCGTAGAGAACGTATGGGACATATAGAGCTTGCAGCTCCGGTTTCCCATATCTGGTATTTCAAGGGAATCCCGAGCCGTATGGGATTGATCCTTGATCTATCTCCGAGAACCCTTGAAAAAGTATTATATTTTGCATCCTACATCGTATTGGATTCCGGCGATACCGAGCTTTTATACAAACAGGTATTGACCGAGAACGAATATCAGGAAGCAAGAGAAAAATATGGAAGCAGCTTCCGTGTGGGCATGGGTGCTGAGGCGATCAAAGAGCTGTTAGAGGCCATTGACTTAGAGAAAGATGCTGCTGAGTTAAAGGCAGGCTTAAAGGATGCAACAGGACAGAGACGTGCCCGTATCATCAAGAGACTTGAAGTAGTAGAAGCATTCCGTGAGTCCGGAAACAAACCGGAGTGGATGATCATGGACGTGATCCCGGTTATCCCGCCAGACTTACGTCCGATGGTACAGTTAGACGGAGGACGTTTTGCAACATCCGATTTAAATGATCTGTACAGAAGGATCATCAATAGAAATAACCGTTTGAGAAGACTCTTAGAGCTTGGCGCACCGGATATCATCGTGCGAAACGAAAAGAGAATGTTACAGGAAGCAGTAGATGCCCTGATCGACAACGGAAGAAGAGGAAGACCTGTTACCGGACCTGGTAACCGTGCCCTGAAATCCCTTTCCGACATGTTAAAAGGTAAATCCGGACGTTTCCGTCAGAACTTACTCGGAAAACGTGTTGACTATTCCGGACGTTCCGTTATCGTCGTAGGACCGGAACTGAAGATCTATCAGTGCGGTCTGCCAAAAGAAATGGCGATCGAGCTGTTCAAGCCGTTCGTAATGAAAGAGCTTGTAGCAAACGGAACCGCACACAATATCAAGAGTGCAAAGAAAATGGTTGAGAGACTTCAGCCGGAAGTCTGGGATGTCTTAGAAGACGTTATCAAAGAGCACCCGGTTATGTTAAACCGTGCTCCTACACTGCACAGACTTGGAATCCAGGCGTTTGAGCCGATCTTAGTAGAAGGTAAGGCAATTAAGCTGCATCCTTTAGTATGTACCGCATACAATGCCGATTTCGACGGTGACCAGATGGCTGTCCATCTTCCGTTATCCGTAGAGGCACAGGCAGAGTGCCGCTTTATGCTGTTATCACCAAACAACCTGTTAAAACCATCCGATGGTGGTCCTGTGGCAGTACCTTCACAGGATATGGTACTTGGAATTTATTATCTGACCATGGGTAAGATGATCGATCGTACCAATGAGGTTGATTTAGATACCGTAGCAGAAAAAAATTATGCAGATAAAGAAGAAGTCAGAAAAGCGGTAGAAGCAGAAGAGATCACAGAGTATACCAATATCCGTTTCAGTGCCGGAGACGGAAACCATGTTGTCATCTGTACACCACATGATCTGATGGGACACAACTTCACCAGCACAAACCATGCGCTTCTTGCATACGAGAATGGTGATATCACACTTCACCAGAAGATCCGTGTCAGAAGAGAAGCAGTCAATGCAGACGGAGAAAAAGTAACAGGCATGATCGAGACGACACTTGGCCGTTTGATCTTCAATGAGATCCTGCCACAGGATTTAGGTTTTGTAGACAGAAGCAAGCCGGAAAACCTGTTAGTGCCGGAAATTGATTTCCATGTAGGTAAAAAAGGATTAAAACAGATCCTTGAAAAAGTGATCAATATCCACGGTGCAACCAAGACAGCAGAAGTACTTGATGATATCAAGGCAATGGGATATAAATATTCCACCAGAGCTGCCATGACCGTATCCGTATCCGATATGACCGTTCCTGCGAAGAAACCGGAGCTGATCAAACAGGCACAGGATACCGTAGACCTGATCACAAAGAATTACAAACGAGGTCTTGTAACAGAGGAAGAGCGTTACAAAGAAGTTGTAGAGACATGGAAAGAGACAGACGATGAGTTAACAGAAGCACTGCTTTCCGGTCTGGATAAATACAATAACATCTTCATGATGGCTGATTCCGGAGCCCGTGGTTCCGATAAGCAGATCAAACAGTTAGCCGGTATGCGTGGATTGATGGCAGATACAACCGGTAGAACCATTGAGCTGCCGATCAAGTCAAACTTCCGTGAAGGACTTGACGTACTGGAATACTTCATGTCTGCGCATGGAGCCCGTAAAGGACTTTCCGATACAGCTCTTCGTACAGCCGATTCCGGTTACCTGACAAGACGTTTAGTAGACGTATCTCAGGAACTGAGTATCCGTGAGTCTGACTGTGCATTAGAATCAGGCAAAGAGATTCCCGGAATGTATGTCAAAGCATTCATGGATGGAAAAGAAGAGATCGAGAGTCTGCAGGATCGTATTACAGGACGTTTCTCCTGTGAGACAATTTGTGATAAAGACGGAAACGTATTAGTAAAAGCAAACCACATGATCACACCGAAACGTGCGGCAGCAGTTGTAAGCAAAGGTGTGGATGCAGACGGCGAACCACTGACACAGGTCAAGATCCGTACGATCTTAACCTGTCGTTCCCACATCGGTATCTGTGCAAAATGTTACGGTGCGAACATGGCAACCGGTCAGGCAGTACAGGTCGGTGAGGCAATCGGTATCATCGCAGCACAGTCCATCGGAGAGCCGGGTACACAGCTTACCATGCGTACGTTCCATACCGGAGGAGTTGCCGGTGACGATATCACACAGGGTCTTCCTCGTGTTGAGGAGCTTTTCGAGGCAAGAAAGCCGAAGGGACTTGCGATCATTACCGAATTCGGTGGTGTTGCAACCATTAAAGATACAAAGAAAAAACGCGAGATCATCGTAACAAATCCGGAAACCGGAGAAACAAAGACATACCTGATCCCATACGGTTCCAGGATCAAGATCATGGATGGAGCTGTTTTAGAGGCAGGAGATGAGCTGACCGAAGGTAGTGTAAACCCACACGATATCTTAAAGATCAAAGGTGTCCGTGCAGTACAGGATTACATGCTTCAGGAAGTACAGCGGGTATATCGTCTTCAGGGTGTAGAGATCAACGATAAGCATATCGAGGTTATCGTACGTCAGATGTTAAAGAAAGTCCGCGTTGAGAACAACGGAGATTCCGAGCTGTTACCGGGAACACTCGTAGACGCATTAGATTTTGATGATGTAAACGAGAGACTCGAAGAGGAAGGCAAAGAGCCGGCAGAAGGAAAACAGGTACTTCTTGGTATTACCAAGGCGGCACTTGCAACGAACTCCTTCTTATCCGCAGCATCCTTCCAGGAGACAACCAAGGTATTGACCGAGGCTGCGATCAAGGGCAAGAAAGATCCGCTGATCGGATTAAAAGAAAATGTCCTGATCGGTAAACTCTTACCGGTAGGAACAGGAATGAAGCGTTATCGCGACATTAAACTGGATTCCGATTTAAACCGGTTCGCAGATATTGATTTTACAGATGAATATGGCGAGTTTGGCGAAGAGGAAGCTGCAGAAATGTTAGAATCTCCGGAAGAGAAGATAGCATCCATGAGTGCTCCGGAAACAGGAGAAGAGGAATAAGAGCCGATAGTTAAGGCGGTGGGAGAGATCCCACCGCCTTTTTGCTCATGCAATATTTTGAAAAATACTTTGTAAAACCTATAAAGTAAAAAGACCCGTAATGCCGATATAATATATACAAAAAGCGGCATTCGCTTTAGCGTAGAAAATCGCTTGAAAAAAAGCGAAAAATAGCATATAATTACCTTGAGAAAATGTATTTACAGGATAAGTGCGTTTTTAGAACGGATACTAGGAAGGATGGTCGATATATGTACAAGGACGTTTGGAAAAAAGCAGCTGCGTTATTCTTATGTGCATGCATGGCAGGTACATCGGTAGATTTAACTGCATTTACGGTTCATGCACAGGAACAGACAGCAACAGAAGAAAAGGTTGAGGCAGAGAAGACTGAACAACCGGAAATAACGGATGAAACAACAGAGGATGCACAGAAAAGTGAAGTGCAGACAGAGGCTGTAAACCAGGAAGAGGAGCAGTCTGTTTCAACATATATAGCGCCATTAGTAGAGGAACAGGAAGTCCCGGTACTGGGTGCACCGGATGGAGTCACAGAGCTGACAGACGCAAATACAGCGATCGTTCTGAGTACGTCTACTTATACATATGATGGAACAGAGAAAAAACCAACCGTTACCGTAGTATGTAACGGTGTCAGACTGACACAGAATACAGATTTCCTTCTGACCTATGCAGATTATGTCAATGCAGGAACCGCAAGCCTGACAATCGTAGGTCTTACCAATTATACAGGAAGCCTGACAAAGAATTTTACAATTAAGACAAAGAATCTGAATGATTCCTCCATTACAGCAAGTCCAACCGTTCTGACAAACGTTGTATATACAGGAAAGCCGGTCACGCCGGTTGTTACATTAAAAGATAAGGCAACCGTGCTTTACAGTGATGTGGATTATACGATCACATTTGATAAAGATGCGGCTCAGCGTGTAGAGGCAGGAGTCAGTGCAAGAATGACCCTGACCGGAAAAAATAACTACACAGGCACGAGAATTTTTGACTTTACGATCGACAAAAAGAATGTAGCAGATACGGATGTCAGCATCAGCTATGATTCCGTACAGAGTTATACGGGTTCAGCCGTTACCCCGGAAGTAACACTGATGTATAATGGCGAGCTGATGGTAAAAGATAGGGACTATAAGATTACATATTCTAACAACATTGCAGCATCTTCAAGTGCGGCGATCACCATCACCGGAACAGGAAATTTCAAAGGAAAAGTAAATAAGGTATTTACGATTTCCAGCAGTGATATCGCTTCGGCATCCATTACGCTTGATACCGACAGTTATGTATATGACGGAAATCCGAAAAAACCGGGAGCAACCGTAAAGCTGACAGATGATAAGGGAACAGAAAAGACCCTGCGTCTTGGAACCGATTACAGTATTGAATACAAAGACAACACCAATGCAGGAGAAGCAAGCGTCGTTGTAAAAGGAAAAGGCAACTACACCGGAACCTGTGAGAAAACATTTACCATTTCGGCAAGAAGCATGAGTGACTCACAGTATGCGAGTGAGTTTATGATCCAGGCGATACCGGATCAGTATTACCTTGGTAAAAATGAACAGGTAAAGCCGACCATCACAGTACAGCGGGAAGGCGAAGAACTGAAACTTGGAACAGATTATACGGTTCAATACTACAATAATACAACCGTAAGTACGGATAGCAGCAAAGCAAAAGTTACCGTTTACGGAAAAGGAAATTACAAGGATGAAATATCCGCAGAATACAATATCGTAAAAGTTCCGATGGACAATGTGACGATCAGTGACATTGACAACTGGACAAAATTAGGAACAGCACCAAATCCGGCAGTAACCGTTACTTATAATAATGTAACCCTCCGCCGTGGAACAGATTATACCATAGAGTATGTGGATGAGAGCGGAAAAGCACTGACCAATGCGGCAAAAGGAATGACCGGAGTAGTCAGAATTACAGCTACGGCAGACAGTGTATATGAAGGAATCACATCCAAAGATTTCTGGATCTGTTATGATATTGCCGACACCTTGGCAAGTGATGTAAAAGCAGAGTATCTCTATACCGGAAAAGACATTGAGCCGGCACCTACGATTAAGACTACTTCAGGCAAGACCTTGAAGGCAGGCGTTGATTATACCGTAAGCTATAATCAGGATACGGTTAATGCCGGTGACAAGACCATAACTATTTATGGAATGGGCGAGTATGCAGGAGAAACTACCTGTGCCTATAAGGTTACACCGAAACCTTTGACAGCAAGTGACATTACCTATACAGCAACTTCACCGGTATATACGGGAAGTACTGTGAAACCGGAAGTAACCGTTAAGAATGGTGATGTAACACTGAGCGAAGGAATTGATTACGAGATTGAAGAAGTTACAGGTGCTGCAGCCGATGAATATATCAAAGCAGGTGAAGGCAAACGCTTAAAGATCGTAGCAAAATCAGGAAGTAACTATACAGGAACGAAAGAGATCACCTATACAATTGCACCGCGTCCGATAGCCGATGCGGCAGGAAAGGCAGCATCAGATATTGAAGTACAGGGCTTGGATGGTTTAGAAGAACTTTATACAGGTTCTCCGATCACCGTCAGCGGAATCAAAGTTCTTAGAAATGCAGCAGAACTGACAGAGATCACAGATTATGTCATTACATATGGAAACAACACAAATGCAGGAACCGCAAATGTGTACATTACCGGAAAAGGTAACTACACCGGAATGATCCAGGAGAGTTTTGACATCAAATATGATTTCAGCAAGGTAACAGGAAAGACCATGCTCGACGGTCAGGAAGAGACAGAATTTGAGTATGACGGTGGACAGCAGATCCGCCCGACCATGAAGCTGACTTATGATGATCTGGCAAACCAGATCTCCAATGAACTTTCAAGCAGTGATTATGTAGTCACAGGCTATAGTGGCAATATCAATGCGGGCGCAGAGAATGGAGCTTCTGTTACATTAGAGGGAAGAGGATTGTACAAAGGTACATTGACTCTGAACTTTACTGTTATTCCAAAATATATTGATTCGGAAGATATCTTAGTAGCAGATGCGATCAACACACCGGTTTATGATGGAGAAAGGCATAAGATCAACAATCTGACCATCTATTTCCGACAGGCATTGGAGTTAGGAACCGATTACAACCTGACAAAATATGTGGATTCAGGAGACAATGACCCGAGCAATACAAATAGTGACTGTATCAATGCAGGAACCATTACCATTACGGTAGAAGGTGTCGGTAACTATCAGGGAACCAGAGAAGTGACCAGATATATCGCACAAAAGAGCATTGAAGACAGTGATATTGAAGTAACACAGATGGCAGACATCGTGTACGATGGACAGCCACACAAACTGACAGCAGACCAGATCACGGCAGTTTATAACAGATACAATTCAACACCATTGAACTTAACCAGTGCAGATTATACGGTTACATCATGGAAGAACACCGGAGACGATCCGGATGAAGAAGACAGCAAATGTATCAATGCCGGAACAGTTACGATCACGTTAGAAGCAAAAGGCAATTATACCGGAACAAGAACCATTGTATATCGGATCATTCCGAAGTCATTAATAAAGAGTGATGGAAGTATCGCAGATGATATCCATGCAAGTATCACAGGAGGTAACACAACCGTTTATAATCGGGAAGTGCAGGATCCTGAGGTAACAGTCACAGCGGATGGAATCGAAACATTGTCAGATAAAGACATGACCATTACCTATCTGAAAGAAGTGACAACCGGAAGTTCAGCAGGTACTTATACAGAAGTAGATGAATGTAAAGATGCCGGTAACTATAAGATCAGAGTTACCGGAAAAGGAAACTACAGTGGAAGTTTTGATCTGAGTTATACGATTCAGCAGAGAAACCTCAATGAAGTTGCCGAGGATTACCGATTTGCCATTGAACCAATCTCAGATCAGACATACACAGGGGATGCCATCATACCGGAAAAACTGAAAGTATTTGAATATGCTTATGATGCATCTGCTCCGGATGATAAATCTAACGAAAATGCAGTGCTCGGAGAAGATGATTACAATGTAACGGGTACAAACAACATTGATGTAACATCAGATATACAGAAAGCAGAGCTGACCATTGAAGGAAAAGGCAACTATACCGGAACCCTTACAACAGAGTTTGTGATTCTGCCGAAGAACATCAATGATAAGACAGACAGTGTATACGATGTTGGTCTGACAGAGATTTTAGAAGTAGAGTACACGGGAGAATTGTTAACACCGGTACTGCCGCTGAAATATAATGGTCATGATTTAGTAGAAGGAAGAGATTATCAGGTAAGCTATCAGGTAGCAGATACAGATGAAGAAGGCAATCCGATCCAGGTAGATACGAACCGGGATGTAGGACCGGTTTACGGAACCATCGAGGGAACCGGAAACTATATCGGCACCAGAACATTCACGGTAGATGATCCGATCTTTAAGATCGTTCCAAGATCCATAAAGAGAACTTATGAGAGCGGAGAACTTACGGTAGAAGCATTCCCATCCTATGTATATGATGGAAAAGAGCATAAACCGGAAGTTGTTATCAGAGATACATTGAAAGGTACAGAACCGTTAGTAGAAGGAATCGATTATACCGTAGTATATGAAGAAACAGTGAATGCCGGAACAAATACAGTCCGGATCACCGGAATCGGAAACTACGGTGAGGAGATAGAACTGACCTATAAAATCATTCCGAAGAGCCTGTTTACCGGTTCGGGAGCAGATGCTGCCATGGTAGAGGGAAGCCGTATGGAAGAGATTGCGGAGCAGACCTATACCGGAGCAGAGATCACACCGGGTATTGGAATATTTGATACCATCAATGATGCTGAGGTACAGTTAGAGGAAGGAAGAGATTATACAATAGCTTACCAGTCTAATAAAAATGCAGGTACAGCTACAGCAGTTATTACATTCTGTGGCAACTATACAGGTTACTATGATGCGATCAAAGATACCTATTATAACAGCTATCAGAAGACCTTCCAGATCGTACCACGAGACATTGCAGATGAGAACATCATCATTGAGTCAATAGACGATCAGGAGTATGATAAAAATCCAAAGGAACCGGAACCGGTCATTACGTTTGGCGCAACAACATTAGTAAAAGGCGTGGACTACACACTGGAGTACAGTGAAAACCATACGGACAGTGGAACGGTAACGATCACAGTAACCGGAATTAACAACTTTAAGAACACAAGAACAACAACCTATCAGATCACGCCGAAGTCCTTAGATTCAGCAGATATCCAGGTAGCTGCCATCGATAATCAGGATTATACCGGAAGTAACGTAGTACCGGAAGTAACAGTAACTTATGGAACCACAGTCCTGAAAAAAGGTGTAGATTATCAGTGTGAAGCGGGAACAAATACCGTAAAACCGGGAACTGCAACCGTGGTCATTAAAGGTATCGGAAACTATGGCGGACAGGTCACAAAAGACTTCAAGATCATCGGAAATCTGGAGTCCAACGGACGTATTGAAACCATTGCACCACAGGCATATACCGGAACAACGGTAAAACCTGCGGCAACCGTAACTTTTGGAGGTTCCAAGCTGATACAGGGAACGGATTACAACATTGATTGGAACAATAACATTGAAGTAGGAACTGCAACCGTAACAATTACAGGAACAGGAGTTTACAAAGGAACGATCACCGGAACCTTCAACATTGCATATGACCTTGCAGCAAACGGTGGAAATAAGGTAGAAACCAATTCGATCGCTGATGAGTATACTTATCAGGGAAGTGCGATCGCACCGATCACACAGGTTTCTTACAGTGGTCAGGCAATGACAGCAGGCACAGATTATATCCTGACTTACAGCCAGAATACGAATGTGGGAACTGTAAAGATCACAATTACCGGAATTGGAAAATATACGGGAAGTGTGAGCAGAAGTTTCAAGATCGTAAAGAAAAATCTGGCAAACTGTACATATTCTTCTGTATCCGGATTTGATTATGATGGTACGGAAAAGACACCGACTGTAACCATCAAGAACGGAACACGGACATTGTCACGCGGAACAGACTATACGCTTCAGTACAAGAACAATAAAAATGCAGGTGTTGGTCAGGTGATCATTTCCGGAGCAGGCAACTACTCGGGAACAGTCATCCGTTACTTTAACATCAACGTATTGCAGCCGACCGGTCTGCGTATGGAATCCAGTAAAGCAAACAGCGTGAAACTGGTATGGAGTTTTAGCGGAAAAGCCACCGGATATGAGATCTACCGCAAGCAGAGCGATGGAAAATACAAGAAGATAGCAACAACGAAAAAGACCACATATACCAATAAAAAACTGGCGCCGTCAACTTCTTACAAATATAAAGTAAGAGCATATGTAAAGAATAGTACGGGAACAGTATATGGTAAATTTACCAGTGTGGTGATCGCTAAGACGACACCGGCAACGCCGAAGGTAACAGTTACTTCGCCAAAGGCAAAACAGGTAAAAGTAAAGTGGAAAGGACTTGCTTCTGCATCAGGATATGAGGTATACCGCAGTACATCTAAAAACGGCAAATATACCTTAGTAAAGACCATCAATAAACGCTCGACAGTCACATATGTGAACAAAAAATTAAAGAGTAACAAGACCTACTACTACAAAGTGCGTGCATTTAAGAGCAGCAAGGGTGTAAAGACCTATGGAAGTTACTCCTCTGCAAAGAAAATAAAAGTGAAGTAAAGATTTATGAACAGAGAGTACAAGATTGGTGCATACGTTTTTCAGACATATGAGGAATATAGCGACGGACTCGACGATGTAAATACGATACGTTACATCGTCGACAATGTCGACATGGATGATATGGATGTACTATTACATCTGTACGATTGGATGAAGCAGGAAAAACTGGTTTTTAAAAGTCCGATAGGAGAAGCATTTTTTGCAGATATTGTGGAGCGGGTTGCGACGCAGTCCCAGCAGCAGTTAGATGCAGAGAAAAAGATCGAGGACAAAAAAGAGACGACAGACAGACTTCGGAAATACGGAGGAATCATCTGTGTCATAGCCGCAGTAATTTGTTTTGCAATTTACTTCGGAATAGAATATAGTAATTATAAAGGGAAAAAAGAAATACAACATTTGCAGGATTTAAAGCAGACTTCCGTGAATGCACCGACAACCACACTTGAAAAAAAGGGTGACATTTCTAAAAAGCAGGAAAATGCAGAGGGTGAACAGGAAGAACTGCCGGACATTCTGCCGGAATATCAGGCAATATATCAGGAAAATCCGGAGTTTGCAGGCTGGCTGACAATACCGGACAGCATTGTAGATTATCCGGTGATGAAGCCGAAGAACGATACCGATTACTATCTGGACCATACGTTTAGCGGCGAAGAGGACAAAAACGGTACGCTGTTTATAGACAGCAGAAATGACATTGTCCACCGCAGTACAAATATAATCATATACGGACATAATATGAAGAGCAGTGCCATGTTTGGTTCTTTAAAAAAATATCTGGACGAAGAATACTGGCAGTCGCATAAGACGATACAGTTTGACACGATCTATGAAAAAGGAACTTATATTGTAACAGCCGTATGTCTTGGAAAAGTAGAATATCAGGACGATGATGTGTTCCGATACTACGATTTTTTAAATGCAGAAAGTAAAAAGGAATTTAATGTATTCAAGAAAAATGTGGAAAAGAGTGCGGTATTAGCGGACAAAGAGCCGATCAAATATGGAGATAAACTTCTGACATTATCCACTTGCAATCAGTATGTGGAGAACGGAAGATTATATATAGTAGCAAAAAAAATAGAACAATAAAATTTCAAGGATGAAGGCAGGGCGATGAACATGAAAAGAAAGACAAAGAGAAGAGTGGGAATTTTTCTGGTAGTAGCTATGCTTGCGGTCATGATCTATCCGGCATTTTCTACAACAGCAGAAGAAGAGAGTGCAGGATTTATCATTGAAAACGGCGAGCTGACAGCATATACCGGAAGCGGCGGTGACATTACGATACCGGATACCGTTACAGGGATCAGTGATAATGTATTCAGCGGCAATACATCCCTTACAAGTGTAACGATACCGGGTTCCGTGATCAGCATTGGTTCGGGAGCATTTTCCGGTTGTACCAATCTGTACCGTGCAGTGGTACCGGCCAGTGTAGTGAACATTGGAAACAGTGTATTTGCAGGCTGCAGCAGTCTGTCCGATCTGACATTTTCCGCAAACGTGGGAGTGATCCCGGACATGGCATTTTATGGCTGTGCAAGTTTATCATCCGTGACCATTCCGGGTACGGTCACAAGTATTGGATCAAGTGCGTTTGAAAATTGTACTTTATTGGGGAGTGTGACCATTCCGGCAGCGGTAGATACGATTTCCGATACCGCATTTGCAGGCTGCAGCAATTTAAGCAGCGTAGAAGTAGATGGCGGAAACGCTACCTATTCTTCTTATGACGGATGTATCTATAATAAGACACAGACAAAATTATTGTACTGCCCGGAAGGAAAGTACAGTGTAAAAATATCGGATAAGACATCCACATTGTCTTATGCAGCATTAAATGGCTGCTACGGAATTACAGAGGTAACACTTCCGGCAAGTGTAACCGTGATCGAGCAGAATGCTTTTTCAAACAGCGGCGTACAGACCATTACCATTCCATCCAGTGTTACGGATATCGGTTCACAGTCATCCTGGACACCACAGATGATCTATACCTATTCTAACAGTGCAGGAGAGGAATTTGCAGTAAACAATAACTATACATATGAGTTACTGGATTCACCGGAAAGCCCGGCAGACCCGAATGGAACAGATGATCCTGGTGTAAAGGAAGATCCGGAACCGAGTGATGGTCCGACACCGAGCGATCCGGGAACTACAGATGATCCGGCAACTCCGGCTGACAATGGTACAACGAATGCATCCTCTAATAATACACAGGGCAGTGGAACAAGTGTGACCAGCACATCCGGCAGTGTAACGGGAAGAAACCTTGCAGCAGGTGGTGTAAGATCAGCAAGTAAGTTTACGGCAAAGGAACATGTATTAGACTCCACACCAAAGACAGGTCCGGAGACAAACGCAAAAGTAATTCTCTGTATGGCAGTATTCTTTGTCGGCGTATATCTGATCATCAGCAGCAGAAAAGAAGAAGAGCAGACTGCATAAACTTGTTCATTTTTCACAGAGGTTCTTCATAGAACAATGCAAAAGAATTTTATTGGGTATATTATATAGAAAGAAGAGGCAGAATCTCATTAGATGAGAGCTGCCTCTTTTCGGATTTATGCGAGCTTTCATGCCCCTGAAACGCATTTTGAAAGAAAAAATCTTGACAATCCGCCATTCTGCTTATATAATTATTTAGCGTGCATACAAATGCATAAATTGAAATTAAACTACAGGAGGTGAAAAACATGCCAACATTTAACCAGTTAGTAAGAAAAGGACGTCAGACATCTGTAAAGAAGTCTACAGCACCAGCTCTCCAGAAAGGTTTTAACTCTTTAAAGAAAAAACCTACAGATTCTGCTTCACCGCAGAAGAGAGGTGTCTGCACAGCAGTTAAGACTGCAACTCCTAAAAAACCTAACTCAGCTCTTAGAAAAATCGCCAGAGTTCGTCTTTCTAACGGAATCGAAGTAACAAGCTACATTCCGGGTGAAGGTCACAACTTACAGGAGCATAGCGTTGTTTTAATCCGCGGAGGAAGAGTAAAAGACTTACCGGGTACAAGATACCATATCATCCGTGGTACACTGGATACAGCAGGTGTAGCAAACAGAAAACAGGCTCGTTCCAAATATGGCGCTAAGAAGCCAAAAGACGCTAAGAAATAAGACTTAGCCATCAACAATGTATCACAAACAGAACTTGGTAAAAGTGTTGGAATGTAAGTTCACCTATTACGGATAAATTCGTATGAGAACTTTTCCCGCACGAACACAGAGAACGACACATGTGAGTACCGTTGAATTAATCGAAATCAAAAAAAGATGATTAAGGAGGGAAGTACCGTGCCACGTAAAGGACATACTCAAAAAAGAGACGTTTTAGCAGATCCGCTGTACAACAACAAAGTGGTTACTAAGCTTATCAACAACATCATGTTAGATGGTAAAAAAGGTATCGCACAGAAGATTGTATACGGAGCATTTGAAAGAGTTGCAGAAAAGACCGAGAGACCTGCCCTTGAAGTATTCGAGGAAGCAATGAACAACGTTATGCCTGTATTAGAGGTAAAGGCAAGACGTATCGGTGGTGCAACATACCAGGTACCAATCGAAGTAAGACCGGACAGACGTCAGGCATTAGCACTTCGTTGGCTGACCCTGTATTCCCGCAACAGAGGCGAGAAAACAATGCAGGAGAGACTGGCAAATGAGATTATGGATGCAGCAAACAATACAGGCGCATCTGTAAAGAAAAAAGAAGATATGCACAAAATGGCAGAGGCAAACAAAGCTTTTGCACATTACAGATTCTAGTTTAAAAGCAGCTTAGTGAATCCAAGACGAAGTCGAAGAGGAACTTAGTGTAGAGGAAATTAAGGAGGAAAATCCCTTGGCTGGAAGAGAATATCCATTAGAGAGAACCAGAAACATTGGTATTATGGCTC
>ERZ1027215.233-NODE-233-length-23039-cov-6.198703_pt1 | contig 23039 bp, 22 predicted proteins | sample MGYA00519481_ERZ1027215 | MGnify/ENA primary metagenome ERZ1027215 (study PRJEB26926, sample SAMN06164487) | human gut metagenome | biome: ENVO:00009003; feature: ENVO:2100002; material: ENVO:00002003 | host: Homo sapiens | place: USA | collected 2012 ... | reverse complement strand
TGTCGGGGTAGCGGGATTCGAACCCACGACCCCCTGCTCCCAAAGCAGGTGCGCTTATGCTATTATTGACATTGTTTAATAGATTATCTATAAGACAATTAACTTACATCTGCTTTCCTGCTGAATTAAAGCGGTTGACATCTTGGTTGAATTTGATAACCAAACAAGAAGTATTGAACAATAAGTTTATAATCTCTCTATGGCTTGATGCCATATTGGTAATATAATAATTCCATTCTAAGCGAGCAACATTATTGTTGCACTTTATTCTTCGGGTATGAATTTGCCGATTCTCCATATGAAGAAGAATGTTTCAAGATTCGTACCCACATAAACAAAGCGGTATAAGAGTTTCCTCCGATACCGCTTATAGTATAATAAGAATCTATTTGCCTTTATATTAGTTTCATTACCAAATAATAGAAATATTATCATTGGAACCATATTCTGATTGAATGGACAATAAAGTTGGAAGTCCATTTGCATTTAACGTCCATGTGAAATTAGTAATGTCCTCATAAGGGTTGAATTCAGATTCGTAAGTTAGTTTTAAAGGTAAATGCTTGGTTGCTTTTCCTAATAGTCCAGCATAATAGGCGAACCACATTTCATCCATGTCAATCCCTAATGTCTCATCATAAAACATGAGGCATCCCTTGTTCTCAATAGGAGTAGTCACAGTATTTGAAGTGTAGTCTATGGTGTAAATGGACGAAACCTCTGGCTCATCTGCTGATACGGTGGACGTTTTAATAATGTCACCGTCTTTGTAGGTAATAGTCGTGGTTTCATTTCCACCTTCTGAACGTTTCATAGATAGTAAGTTGCCTTCTGCGGTGTATGTGAAATCCCAAGTCTCCAAATCACCGTCTTCTTCGGTTTCATCACAATGCTTTATAAATCCATTACTTCCTATTTCCATCTTGAAGATGAATGTTTCTTCATATTGTCCCCCTGTATCTTCTGTTAATTCCACTATTACAAGCTGATTGGAAAGTTCGGCTCTTGTTGTTACAGCGGTAGGATATTTAAAGATAGCAACTGCATCATCTGTTTCAATCTTAGAAACTAAACCTGATGCATCTTGGGTGATTTTCATATCAGACACTTGCTTTGGCATCCCATTAACGAATACCTTTTGAGGATTGATACCGTTGTTGGTATCATTGTTCTCATCTTCATCATCGCTGCAAGCTGTAAAGTTTACAGCACACAAGACCACTAATAAGGTCATTCCAATTAATCTAAATGTTCTCATATTAATAATATTATGCTTACTTGTTCCCTATTAGCAAGCTGTTAAAATAAATAAGGTGTGGGAACATACTGTCTTATCTCATTCTCTGGCTCTCGCATTGCCTTTGGTACGGATAAAACAATAGCCCACACCATAAGACAATATCTAAGCCCAAAGATTGGGTAGGTATATATCCATGATGTGGCGCTACTGCTATCATCTTCGTACCGTTGTCAAATTTGCGAGATTTGAGAATGGAAGATAATTTCAATAACACCTTTCGTTAACTATGTCCTTCCAACTCCCTGTCTCATTAGTTCATTGGAATTGGTGCAAAGATAGCGAAAGGTTCTAAATTAATAGGCATGAAGTGTGGATTAATAGTAACTTCCATGCTCTCAAACATGGTCTGAACGGGATATTTAATAAGATTTGCATCCATACTCTGTAAATCCATGCGGGTATCAAAATGATAAATCCCCTTATAAGAAGTGAATTTTAGAAATTGTTACCCGTATGAATTTATAAAGCTAAAGTCAATTTCTCCGACTGAATTTGAGGGTAGGACAAATTCAGATTGGGGTATATAAGATTGACCTTACTCTAAATTTGTCCTGCCTTTCAAAGTGACTTCACGACATCAACCCTGCTCTGACAAGTAATCTCTTGACTTGTGTAATCTGAAACTTGCATCCCTTAGATGTAACAAAGCCTTGCTCATTCAACAGACAAGTCATTTCGGATAATGATTTGCCTTGCATTGACAGTGACCGTAACAGTGCTATCGCTCTCATGTTATTTGGATTGTTATCTGCTTTAGCCTTGTTGGTAACGATACTATTCTGAACTGCTTGTTCAAATTTATTCATCAAATTCTCCGATTTACCAAGCTGCACACCCCTTGCTTTTTTGGCTTGAAGTGACTGTTTGGTTCTCTGACTGATTAGTCCTGCCTCATATTCGGCTATGCTACTGATGATATGAAGAATTAGTCTGTTAGCTTGTGGAAAGTCGCAGAACACAATCTCAACGTCACTTTCTAACAGCTTGGAAGTAAATGCTACATTCCTTGACAGTCTATCCAATTTGGCTACAATCAGAATAGAGTTAGTTTTCCTGCACATTGCCAAAGCTGCAAGAAGTTGAGGTCTGTTAGACTTTTTCCCACTCTCCGTTTCAATGTATTCAGCAAGTATGGGCTTATGCTTTACATGGTTGTGTATAATTTCCCGTTGAGCTTCCACACCAAGACCCGATATTTGCTGCTTCATGGTGGATTGTCTTAAATATGCTATGTATGTCTTCATAATTCACATTTATTAATGGTTGGTTACAAATGCTGAACGAACATTCAGCTTATGTAAGTAAGGACACCCAACTTAAAAATTGAATGTCCTTTTTGAGTTGATACGCTATAACTGTCCTTCTTCAGCGAAACTGTAATATCCTGCATCTGTTAATATGAGGTGGTCTGTTACTGTTATTCTCATAAGTCTTGCAGCTTCCTTGACCTGCTTAGTAATCTCCATATCTTGCCTACTTGGTTTCAGATTACCGCTTGGATGATTATGTGCAAGAATGATAGCTACTGAATTGGTGAGCAATGCGGCTTGTAGAATTACTCTGACATCTACGGTTGTGTCTGTTATTCCTCCCTCTGATATGAGCGTGTAGCCTAAAACTTGGTTGGATTGGTTTAGGAATAAGACTTTGAAATATTCTTTGTAACAGATTGTACCCTCCTTATATGTAAGAAGCAAGTATTTATAAGCATCTTCCGAACTATATATTTTGTTCCAAGCTTTCGATGTGGATTTGTAAGTGAGTTCCACTTCTCCAACAGTATAATCTATATCCATAATGTCAAGTATTAAAATGGTCTATCGCCATATTCATAAACAAGAATTGAATTGCATACTCTATCGTAGAATGAAAATCCACAGCAAGTATGGAAGTAGCTTTCATAAACTGCTGCATATTCACCATGCTGCCTACTGTTCCTATCCAAAAATGAATCAAACTTGTGCAGCCAATATTTAAGTGCTTGCAAGCGTTTGATATATTGCAGATTGTTCTCACAGTAACATAGTCTTTCTTGTAAAGAGATAATATGATTGATAGCGTTTTCAATTTTAGATTTATCCATGATTGTAATATTTGATGATTAATAAAATGAAGAAAGGACAACTAATTGAATAGCTGCCCTTTCCTCTGTCAATCAACAATCCACTTAGCCCAAGAACCAAGCGTATTTGTTATCAAGTCCTTGCAGGACGTTGTTTATTCCTACACTGACTTCCGTAGCGTTTACGGCTCGTTGCAGATAAGTATCAATGTAGCTGCCTTTGTTAGCCTGCGTCAAAAGATTATGGAAATCGAACATTGATATGGTGTTGTCCTTTGCTCCGAACACTTCGTTGTGATAGTAATCTCTGCATACGCTGTTTATCTGACTGTCCGTAATCAGAAGTCTTGGAATGGCTTTCTGCCTTGCAGGTGACAATGCTTGAAACATTCGCATACGACCTACGATTTGAGCGAATTGTGTCTCGGACAATGAGGTGTTGGTAAGTGACTGCATCAAGTGGATTTCTTTTGCAGGGTTGAAGCTGTGGAACAATTCAAGCACGTTTCTGTAAAGTTCGCTGATATTGGTTACTTCCATATTGAACTTGACACCTTCTCCCGTTAAAATTTGATTGCTACAAATTCTAACTCTCCAGCCAACAAAAACTGAAAACTTCTCCAAGCCTTTGGATGCACGATAGAGGTTGAGGTCTGAATAATTTCTTACTCCACCGATGCACAATTCAAGCCTTTGCCCTCTTATCGTTTCGATAATGGTTGGAATGGTAAAGGCGAATGCAAGTCTTTGATAGAATTGTGTCTTTTCACACTCCAACAATTCCGATGCTTTCTTACCCAAACTTTGGGGAGTTCTACCGCGTACAATGTGCGAAACTCTGATTTCGGGTGCGTTCACTCTTTCACCTGCATAGAATGAACAAGCCGCATCATGCACACATGAAATAAAGTCTTGGTGTGCGATAGTCAATTCTTGGTTAGCCCAGGTTGGAACGACACATTTGTTTGTAAGCTCGTCCATAGTGATTGCATCGGTGTTTGCTTCCAAGAAGTTCACGCTCGGTTGTACGGTTGGCTCGTCTTGGATAATGGCAGCTTCTTCTGCATACTCGCCTAAGTTAAATCTCGATTGGTTCTGTGCCATGATAGGCATAATTTGTAATGCTTCCATAATGAATTTGAATTAAATGATTATTGATTGAATGGATTTAACAAGAACAAACCCTAAACACAAGTGAATTTCTTCGCTTGCATCTAAGGCTCGTTCTATGTCTTTCCCTAAATATTCTTTTAAAGGAAATTCGGAGCATTAGTAAATTATTGCTCGGCTACGAGATTAGTATAGTGAACATATACGCTGCTGATAAAAGGCGTTCTTTTTTATTGATGATGTGAGGTGATAGTACCATCGTAAAGAATGCTTTTTCCTTCCATAGCCATGAGGGGGGCTAAAATAGGGGTGCAGTCGAGCGGTGCGAAGCACCGGGCGGCTGCGCCACCCGTTGCTTATTGTAAAATTATAAACAGATGTTTAATTGTGTATTCTTCTTTCGGCTATATCTTCATCGGTAAGGATATTGGGATAGACATTCTTTATAAATGCGAATGTCGATTCAGGAGTAACGATGAATATTTTTTTATTTTTAAGGTGTATTCCCTTACTGTCCCTTTTTATATATCCGCTATCTTCTGCTTGTTTTAAATATCTTGAAACTGAACTTTCACTGATGTTCAATTCTCTGGCTAATTCACTTTGAATGTATTTGCAGGTATTCGTCCCGTTCAAACATTTGCACTTTAACAAGACAAGAAACCCTTTTAATTGGCGAGATATGGGTTCACTGTACAGCTTCTTGCTTATAAGGACATAATGCCCGGTATTCAGTATGTAGCTGCACCTGTCGAAACTTCCATATTTACCTTTGATTGGCTGTTTGTCAATCTGAATCAGATTCAAGTCCTCAAACTTATGCAGCCATTCCCTTATCTGGTCGTCATTCTTTATGCCATAGAATCGGGTTAAAGTTTCTTGCTTGACATTTGAAACCATAGTGTAGCAATCCGAACATAATGTCAGACAGTAGAACAGGTACGCTTCTAATAAGTCAAGTTTTCCTGCAATGCTTTCAGTTATTCGCCTGTATGATAAATCTTCTACTCCTGTCATTGGCAACTGGTCTGTTATAGTCTGTGAAGTATATCTTTTTTTCTTTTACCAATCTTCTATACCTGTGGTTGCCAAAATAAGACTTGGCATCTTTTTGTGTAGTAAAATTCAATCCTGTTGGTAAATGAATAATCATAATGAATAGGTTGAGTTTATAAATTATCATCATCTTAATAAATGGGTATTCATGCGGCTTGCGTAGCAAGGCGAATGATAGGTAGAGTATTTATAAGCAATAGGTGTTTATATATAGGTATTTATAAGTAGCCCACCTGTTTGAAAGTCCCAACCCACCTATTTGCAAGAGCCACCCCACCTGTTTGAAATCTGTAATATTAAGAGTTCAAATGTAAGTAGTGTGACTGCATATAATCTCTGCTTACAGAATGTAATGTAACCAGAGAGGAAAATATGCTGGACTACGATAGATGTTCTGACTGTTGAAGTAAATGTAAAAAAGGGAGAACCACTTGCATAGCTCCCCCTTCATTTTGCTTATGTTCAGACTTCAAAATCCGAATCCGAGAATGTAAATCTCCTGTCTTCAATTTTGCCATATTCAGCACATTGTTGCATGATTTGCAGTCTTGCATTTTTAGTTTCCATTACGTGAGCTTCATTAGTGTGGCTTTCTTCTGCGAGATAGCATAGAGAACCATAGGCTTCTTTGATATGAGGTAGTAATGTACAGAATTGATTAAAGGATTCAAATATGGATTCCATTTCATCCACAATATCATGGAAACAGTCTTGGTGTAGAGGGTTAAGATATTCTTTATCTTTTATCCCATGCTCGGCACATTTACGTTGTGCTATATACTCGAAACTTAAATATTCATGGTACATTTCTGCTGGGTTATCTATCAGCTTCTTTACAAATGCAGGAGTTATTTTGTGCCCCCAACCGTAGAAACTATATATTGTAATGTTAAAGGTATCTATTATTTTGTTCAATAATTCAATTTTGTCATTGTACATGTTTACATTAAAGTTAGTCATCCCTGTTTTCATAATCATTATTTTTTAGTAGCATTATCATTATCCATCTTGATGTAAACGGTGTAAACCCTGTTATCTTTTTGCCTCTTCTTCTTGATATAGCCGTTATGTTTAGCCCAAACTCCGATGCTGATTTTGTTATCGTCCACATATCGGGCTATGGCAAGTTCACGAACCTGTTCATAGGTCAATTCTTGACAGCCATTCATTTTATAGTTATAGATGTTGATAAATGGAAAATCTGAATGGATATTTGTCTTATCTGTATATGAAGTGGATAAGTTGCCCGAGGTGGCAGCTTGGAGAAAATGAAATGAGTTTAAAAGCCTTTCATGTATCATACGGGGCACACATGGAAGTGGCTGCTCCTCCCTCATTTTGATATTACAAAGATACGGACTTTTTAGGGGGTGGCATAATATTTATGTGACATTCTTTAAAATTAGTATAGAGCTTAACTTGTAGTGAATTTTTTATTCTCGGAGTTATGCTACCCGATGCTGAACCATCTAAATAGAGGTTTCCCGTTATGAATTGAGGGTAGGACAAAGTCGGATTCGGGTGTAAAGTGACTAACTTCATTCGGTTTTGTCCTGCCTATGGCTAAAGTAACTCTGCTGTGAGATAATATCCGCGCTCCCTTTTCTTGCCAATCTTACATGGGGTTGCATCAAAGTAATATTGTATGGTCTCTCCCCGAATGGTCTTATGGGGATGGATATTCAATAACTCAAAGATTCGGGTTAGTTCAGATACAATTTCGGTACATTTGTACTTGTTGCCGACCTTGAAGCTGTTCTTTACCAATTTGGTCGTTTTATTGCCTTTCATCTGTTTAAGAATGACCGCTTCATTCATCCGCTTTTGTGAATAGTTCATTTCTTTGATTGCATCCAAGCCTAACAGTTCGTATGCTTCAATCAATAATGAATCGACCTTTCTCATCTCATTTATATAGTCCATATCGAACTCGGACAAAGGTTCTGTTATCTCGGAGAGACAAGCTGCCATCTTCTTGCGTTTCTCTCGGACGGTCATTTTGGAGCCTTCAAGTTGAAGGTGATTAAAAAATTCCAACGGATAATTATATCCCATGCAAGAAGGTCGGAACATATTGCAACTGTAGTAAAGGGCTTCTATCCGTTCGCTGTCATGGTAGCTGCTAGCCATCAGCTTGTCGTTGGTGTCATTGTCAATGGCGAAATAATTCTTCGTTCCATCGGGGTACAGCATCTTATTGAAAGGAAGTGAGCGCATGGCTTCCCCGAAAGCATTTTTCTCCGCTTCGGACGATGCACTGTTATATAAGGTTCGGATTGTATTGTATGCGTGTTCATGAGCGAATTGGTTTGTTCGTATTTCTTCTCTGCTCGGAGTAGGCAGATTGTGGTCTGTCGTATAGATATGTGTTAATGAATCAAGACCATTACGGAAACGACCAGCAATCTGTACACAATCCGTATGAATGTCAAGCATGGTATATGCCGATGCCTTTATGTCGGTGAGCATCACGACATGGGGGGAATAGTCCAACTCCAAATCGAAAGCATTATAAAACCTGCTTGTGAAGAAATTGAAATTCCTCATTCTGTCTGCCCTCCATTCATCATAGGCATTATGAAAGTCCAATTCATTCTTTAGTTTCAGTACGCTTTTGGGAGCGCAGAATATGGATGATTCATTTTCAATTCCCAACTCCTTTATTAATGAATGACTGTAGTCCACCAGATTAATGAAGAAGCATACGGGGGTATCGTGTCCTTTCAAATATTCTCGGATACTTTGCAGGGAATTATTGGTGTGAATGACCGTAATTTCCTGCCTGTAATCATAGTCTGCATCAATGGTTACGGTTCGGAAACCTTGCGCCTTGAAACGAGGGTCTGAAAGAGCTATCGGGGTAGCCGAGACCAAAGCTTTCTGTTTAAAAAGAAAGAAGTCATTCATTGGCAGGACTATGTTTTCCCTATAGTCCACATCTTTTACTAATAGATGTGATTCATCCATCAAGCAAAAGAAATGGGAATAAAGGTCTATGCCAACATAATTGACTGCTTGCTTGACCTTTTGAAAACTTTCGGGAGTAGTCATCAGTTTATGATAAGGGTTGGGTTCTTGCAGGTAACGGGTTATTGCATCTGCGGAAACACCTTCGTACACTCCGAATAGTTTAAAATCATCATCAGATTTTGCACATTTTCCTTGAATCACCGGAACATTGGGTTCTATCAATATGGATGGTCTGTGAGAGTGAATTTCCAGATAAGTAGCTCCTATGCCAGGGAGTTTCTTGGCAAGATTGATATTGGATTCTATTTCGGTCATTATATCGGATAACTTCTGACCTTTACTGATGATATATTGGTTCATATATTATGGGCGTTAAGATATTCCACGATAGGAGCTGTTCTACTGATTCGGAAATAGATTTTACCGAAACAGAATACCGCGACGAGGTTTAGATGTGACTGTGTTTCCCTTAGAAATGGAATTTTATATATCCTGCGTTTCGTATCGACCAATGCTTTAAGTTCCGTAGCTTGAAAGTCGGGTAATGCTTCTCTAATGGACGGAAACACTTTGAAATCATCGGGGCTTCCCGTTTCAAGATAATTGGTTATCCACTTCCAAGAAGCTGTATTGAGCAAGTATCTTAACCTTGTCATATTTGATGTGCTTATCCATGCGCAGGGTGTATCGTCCAATCTGACGGATAAGTTTTTCTTCTGTTCCATCAGTTGCTTTAGTTGTCGGTGGGCTGGTTCGTTATCGTATACAGGTGGTAATATGATATTCATAAATGCGTGAGGAAGTAAAGGAGAGAGGTTTTACCCTCCCTCCATAGTGAAACATTATTTCCGTTTATGCTTTCAGTGCTTCGTTCAGAAGTTCTTCAATGTGTTCATTCCGTTTTAGATAGAAATGTACATCGTGATGAAAGCCGATAGTAAAGATGGCATGAAGAAACCTATCCCCGTAAGGTGAGATAAAATCATCCTCCAATTTTAATTGGTGGTGTGAGCGGATGAATGCTTCAAACATTTCCAACTCGAAGTTCTCGGAAGTGTCTTCGACAGCATGGTTGCCATTGGTTTGAAACTCTTGGATTGGTTTTAATTGGCTACCCATTGCCGCGATTATCGCACTGATGAGTTCCCCGTTGGCAATCGTTGTCAAAGTTTCCTTTATTCGACTTTTATAAGTCAATGTAACTGTAACGGCAGGAGTATTATTGATGGTTTTAAAACGCAATCGAATTTCGGTCGGTATTCTTATCATGCCATTAACGAATCGGTTTACAAATACTGTATCAACAGTGTTGCTTTTTTCTTCTGCAACCGTAGCCTGTGTTAAGAAATTGATGTTCATAGTTTTTTTATTTTTTAATGTTTATACTATGTAATCATCAACTTGGCGCCTTATCGTTTCTGATTACGGTGCGAAGTTAGTAGCTCTTAAACGGACTAAAAAAGAAATTTAAAACTCCCCCTCTTAATTGGAAGTTCTCACACATATTTAAGAACATGAATATTCTTTATAAGAATGATGTAATTCTTATTTGGTGATATATAATAAGGTGCTGGGTATTATTCTTTTTCGTAGTAAGGTGAGTTGTGACTTTTGAATATTATAGAAATAGTCCATATAGCATCTTTATATTCACCTTTTCCGTAATGATGTATTGCTGGTGTCCATCTTGGCATATTTTTAATTATCCGTATTACTTGTTCATCCCATTGTTGTACTCCGCAGCTTCTTAGCACTTTCGCTTCTTTTATTTCTCCGTATGAATCAATATGTATTTTGTATATTCCTTTGGCTTTTTGCAACTCGCTTAATAAACTGGCATCATATGTGAGATTTTGATAAATATAATTTTGAGCCGACCAAAGTTTTCCGTCTTGGAAGTTCGCTTGTTCTTCCCATTCCACGAAGCAATGCTTTAATTCTTCTTCCTGTATACTATCGGCTATTATTCTATCTCTATACCGCTGTGGTAAGAATGGAATATATACCGTATAAAAACATTCTATCCGCTTGTCGTTCTTATCTCGGCATGGCAAACAATGAGGAAGTTCTTTAATGAGCCTAACAGCTTCCTTACCAAAATCTTTATGGGTTGTAGCTAATATATTGATGGCGCGTGGCAGTCCTAATGTATCGAGGGAAAACATGACGACAGAATACCCTGCTTGATTCTTCGCTAATAAATGCTTTGGATATTTCATTTGAGAAATAAAATACTCTTCCAAATCATAATTCCATTTTGCCCATTTGGGAGCTTCTATAGTTGACAGGTCTTTAATAGGCTCTCCTGCTATTTTTGCCACACCAAGATTCCAAATGTTCTCTTTACGCCAAATACTGTCTAAATGTGCTTCCATATTCTCACGTAAAGAAACACTATCAGTTTTATTATTTTGCCCTTTTAAAGTAATGGAAGGATAGAAGCAAAGTATAAACAATATAAAAAACAGTGATGGTTTCATGTTGTTGTTTTTATTCAATCTTAAATTCTGCGCCCATAAACCACTTTTGAGAAGAACCTTTGAAACCTATTTCTTTGACTACTTTATAAATCCCTGGCTTGTTGTCGTTAACAATCGGGCGAAGTCTTGCAGTAAACAGATATGTACCTCCTTGTCCCAAACCATGTCCAAGGTCATTCCATGCACCGCCATCGTGAAGTAATATCCAACGGTTTCCTTCTTTACGTGCTACATTGTATCGTTCTCCAAAAAATAAGTCTTTTGAATTTCCATTGGCTAATTCCACTGATATAGTTTCAGTTCCCACAGGATAAACGGAATGCTCGGTTTGCATAGTTATCCGCATAGTATCAGAAGATGTCGGTTGAATAAAAGGTATATCTTGCTGTATCTTGCCATGACTGACTGCCGAATAGCTTACAACTCTTCTTCTGAACATTTCCTGATAACGTGGTGTATTATTCATCAAACCCACAAAAATAGTATCTCCATCATCATTTTGTATCCAAGTGGAATGGATGTTTCTTGCGGTTGTGTCATTGGGCGTTTTTGCATTTTTATCCCAATAACCATCAATCTGTTGGCGAAGTTTTTTTACTCCTTTTTTATCAACTAACTCAAATTCAGCATAAGCAACTTTAGTGTTTCTGTTGAACGCTTTGTAAATGCGGTATTTGCCTGCACGATTAGGAACTTCGGAAGTATATAGCTTGATTGTCTGTACATGGGTTGGATATTCTGGCTGTAATATCCAACCTATATCTTCAATAACCGGGTCGGTTGGCAATGTTTCCCATTGTCGTTTTTCATTATTGTAATAGGCAAGGCTGTAATCATTTCCGCATATATACTCTTGTTGGGAATGACTGGTAACGGTTACTTTCACTTCTGTTGTTGATAGTGGATAATAATCGTATTCTGTCTGCATGGAAAGTAAAACGGGGCTGATAGCTTCTCCCGTTGGAATATCACGTGGAACAGGTTGCAGAACAAAAGCTGTTGTTTCCGATGATTGCCCTTGTTCTTCTTCCGTTGGAATAGGTTCAGATTTAAAAATACTGTCTGGATGCAATTCTTCTTGCAGTAGGATGCTGTCTGCTTCATTATCTTGCCCTTTCTTGGAAGTAGTAGAATGGCAAGAACAGAGGGCTATCAGTAATAAAAATAATATCTGTTTCATAGTGCATATATAGTTATTCGTTTAACACTAAGATACCGAAGACAAAAATAATAAAAGTGCAACCCATTAGCAATCTGAATCGCACTTTTATTTTATTGTCGTTAATATATGCTGTTTGCAGTATTGATTATTCTTCCTTTATGCAGACTGATGTATCCTCTTAGATTTTCATCACTTTCATAGAATTTTGTATTCGTAGATAGCTTCGTGAAATATATCAGTTTTGATACAAGAAATATCTTGCTGAGGGATAAACCCTGTTCTCCTTTCTTGCGTCTGCGATTAAATTGCTTTTTATAGGATGGTAGATTGAAGAAATCTTGAAACATCTTATAGAACATCCATATATGAATGGTTTGTTTTTCTTCTGTAGGGGTAAATGTCATTCTTTGATTCTGCATCCAAGGATGGTCTTCGATTTCGTTTAGACTGTTGATAATGGACGCAGCTGTGTGAGCAATAGCATCTGGGCTGTCAATTACTATTGTTCTTTTGTCTTTATCACCTACTTCAACGGTGATTTTGATAGGATTCTTAAAAGTAACTCCATACTCTGTTGTATTTTCATGGTTTTCAACTATGGCTTTGACAGCTTCTTTTAATTGTTCTATCCCTACTCCATATCCTTTCATGCCATCTATGCAAGTGCCACAAGTATAATCAAAAATGAATAGAAGTAGAAACCAGAATTTATCAATATCAATTCCCAAACCTTTTAGAGTGTCTTGTATATCTTTGTTTGCTACATATTTTTCGTATGTAAACTTCCCATATTCTTTGAGCTTGTCTTGGTTGTATCTTCTTATGAATATAGGCAAGGCGGTAGTGGTACAGACGTTTTCGTATATTTCTGCTTCCAGATTTGGCACATATAGTTCTGCGATAGCTTTCATGTATTCCAAACGTTCGTCCGTAATGATACAATCTTCTTTTAATTTCTCCATAATCTTTAGTTTAAGGCAAAATTAAAAAAATAATCTCCACCTGCATTGCTGCAAATGGAGATTTATTCATTACAGCAAATTCTTCATCGCTTCATCTACTTGCTCGTTGTCGAAGCTATCCAAATATATTTGAGTAGTCGCTAAGTCTGAATGTCCCAACGCTTCACTTATCAAGGCGATGTTTACTCCCGATTTCTTAAGAACACTTGCGAATGAATGGCGAGCGACATAGGTCGTAATGTTGGCTTCAATTCCCAATCGCTTACCGAGTATCCTTAAAACCTCATTCACCTTGCCGCGTATTTTATGAATCCTATTCTGCTTCTGCAAAGCTGTTTTATGGACTTTTACATTCAATATCGGGAACAGATAACCGTTACCCTCCTTTGCGTATTTCTCTATTATCAGCATAGCTTCTTGGGGCATTCCAATTTTGATTAGCTTACCAGTTTTCTGACGGATATAGTGTAACCTACCATTGACGATATTCTCTTGCGTCAGATTGGCAATATCGGTAAAATTGATACCGCCACACAGGTAGCTAAATATAAATATGTCCTTGCTCAATTCCACGTATTTCTTCTGACCTATCGGCTGGGATGTTTCTGTAAATTTCAACATCTCTGTCTTGGCTATGGCTCGCTTTTGAGTAGTAGTGTCGAACTTAGAGATTTTATATTCATTGAACGGATAATCGGACGTTCGGGCGCATTTGGCATTGATAGCCTTATTATATGTGCTACGCAAAGTACGGAACATCAAACTGATTGTTGTCTCCTTATTCCCATTTGCTCGAAGCCACTTTTCATATCTTTCGAGCCACGCCACATTAACTACGTCAAACGGTATCTCCAACTTCCCTTTTGTAAACCTCATCAACGAATTGTAAGAATTGAGATAGACCAATCTGTTCCCACATTTATTATCAGCTTTGCATTGGGCAATGATTTCTTGATAGAAACTTCCGACTGTTTTAATCGTAGTTGTTTGCCCTCGCATCGCAACAAGTGTTTCAGCCGAATAATCCTTTTGGTCGGCTTTCATTTCAAGCATTCGTTCTTGAAACTCCAACTTCTTATCAAGAATTATCTTTTGGATATATTCTAAGTTAGGACATTTAGACTTTGGTACATTCTTCTTAAAGTCCCAATATCTCGGATTAACCGATATTCCCAAACTTTGGTATTTCCTTTTACCGTCTTTACAGATGCGAAGCATCAACGGATGTTCGCCATTGGATAATGTTTTCCATTTGTAGCATACTACATTTACAGTTGCATTCATTGTTTTAATGGTTGACATCTTGGTTGACATTATCTAAGTCAACCGTCAATTCAACCGCCCAATCGAGCAACAAAAAAGGAGTTACATTTTACTGTAACTCCTTGATTCTTATCAGTCGGGGTAGCGGGATTCGAACCCACGACCCCCTGCTCCCAAAGCAGGTGCGCTAACCGGACTGCGCTACACCCCGTTCCCAATCCGGGGACCTCTTGCGAGGTGTGTCCCGCCGATTGCGGAAATCAGTGCGATTTCGGAGTGCAAATATAAGGTCTTTTTTGTTTATAACAAACTTTTCCGGCTAAAATTATCTTTTCGAAGAGAGATTCCTTTTTCCCGACTTCCGTTTCGGGACCTTTTCAGGCCGGATTTCGAATATCCGGTCGCGTTTGCCACGACGTACCGTCCGTTGTCCCGGGACGTTTTGTTATTGCGAGCGAGCCGCTTGCAGTCGGTTTCGAATTATTTCGGATGTCCTCCCGTATCGCTGCGATGTGCCGTTCGTTTCGGATGACGGTTTTCCGTTTCTGGCATCATCTGTTCGGGCCGTCGTCGAACAGAAACCTGAAATCTTCGCGGGGCCGGGGCATATATACGTGGAATCCCAGTTCCTGCGCCGTGTGAAGATTTTCCGCGTTGTCGTCGATGAAGAGCGTAGCTTCGGGTCGCATACCGCTCTCTTCGATCATTTTGCGGTAAATTTCCGGGGAGGGTTTCAATGCGTGCATTTCGTATGAAAGATAGGCTTTCTCGAAATAGTCGTCCAGTTGCAAACCTTCCTGGGTGAAGAGAACGTCCCGTACGAAAGGAAAAACCACGTCGTTGATGTTGGAGAGGGCATAGGTCCGGAATCCCCGTTCCCGCTGCGTGCGCACCATTTGCAACTTGTAACGGGGGATGCCGGCCAGAAAGGAGGTGAAGGCCCGGCGGATTTCATCGTCCGCGATGTCGCGTCCTGCACTCCGACGCACGTAGTCGTAGAAGTCGTCGTTCGTCACGTCGCCCCGTTCCAACCGTCCGAGAAATCCTTTCGGATGGTACGAGTCGATCAAATCGTCGATTTCGGTGAATCCGATCTTGTGGAATTCCTCCACGCAGCGTGCTCTGTCGAGGTCGATCATCACGCCCCCGAGATCGAATACGATATTTTCGATTCCTTGCAGCATGTCGGTCTGTTTCGTAGTGTCGTTATGGCCTGTCGGCAATTATCCGGCCGAATGCACCGGGCAGGACCCGGCTTCGGGTTTCAGTGGTGTTCTTCGTTGAAATTTCCGACGGATTTTTCCCGGTTGCAGGAGCTTTTCGGTGGCGGCCTTGTTCTTACGCACCGTTGTCCCGCTGTCGTGGTTTGTCCGTCCGACGTGCCCGTTACGTCGTTTGTTTGTTCGGTCTATTTTCGGTTATTCGTTCGTTTGCAGCTCTTCCGGATGTGCTGTCGGGGTTTTTATCGTTGTAATTCCGGCCTCGGATTCGGTGATCGTAGTCTCGGCCTGGGTGGACTGCGTCGCTGTTGCCGTCGGAGCGGAAGGTTCGGGATTTGTCGCTTCCTTCGCAGTTCCGGTTTGCGTGAGTTGTACCGCCGCCTGTTCCGGTACAGTCGCGAGGACTTTCGCCGTCGCGGAAGCCGATGTATCCGTTGTTTCCGTATCGCCCGCCGTATTGCCGTCCGTTACGTCGATGCTCTCTTCCTCCATACCGAGCTGGATGGCATAAATATCTTTTCCCGAGTAATCGCCGAGTTCCTGTGCCGGAATCGTCCGTACCGAGATCGCGGTGACGGGTATTCCCTGCGATCGGGTCAGGTATTCGACGATCGCGCTGTCGCGGCGGACGAGAATTTTTTCGAGCTGTCCGACGGCCTGGTCTCCGTAAAGCGTGAGGGCTTTCCGGCTGCCGGAGAGTTTGCTGCCGTCGATGCCGCGCAGGGCGAGCAGTGAGTCTGCGAAGCGCATCACCTCGTCCGATTTGAGTTTGGTCGCCTGGATCCGTTCGAAGTCGATCATCGACAGTCGCTCGCCTGCCGGAAGGGTCGAGTTGTAGCAGGCCATTTTGAGATTCAGTTCTGCCAGTCGCCCGATGGCCTTGCTGCGGTTGATCCGCTGCGTGAGGCCGATCTGCATATCGGGCTTGTCGCGCAGTATGTCGGCCACCTTATCCAGCGTGGCGTATTGATCCGTGTTGAGGGAGAATTGCAGCGGATCGACCGCGATATGGTCGAGGTTGTCGCCTCCGCCCGTCAGAAACGAGAAGGGTGCCGTCACGACTTTCAGCAGGACGTTGCCCAGCGCCTTCATCACGATCTTGCGGTAGGAGAATTCCGGGGAGTCGAGGTTGCCTTTCACGGGCAGGTCGATCTTGACGTGTCCTTTGCGGTCTTTGAGAATGTAAAGTCCCAGCTTGAGCGGAATCTTGAATTCAGGCTCCAGGTCCTTGCGTTTCTTGTCGACCTCGCATTGGAATATGTCGAGGTGGTTCGTGCCGTTGAGAAAACGGTTGGCGATGATGTTCTGGCTGCGGAACGTGAGGTTGCCGCCCGTAAGGGGGTAGGCCGTGAAATGTTCGCAGTAGGGGGTGAAATCCTTGAGGTTGATGTTCGACAGAGCGACCATGAGGTTGTGGTTGTCGAGGTTCTGGAGCGAGCCTTTCCAACGGATATGGCCCGATCCCGTGCGTTGCAATTTGGCGTCGAGCGTCAGTTCGTTCTGTTTGCTGAAATCGATGTCGCGGCTCGACAGCCGGATGTCCGAAATGAGGTATCGGAACGGTTTTTCGAACGTGTTGTCCGTGAAGGCGATCTCTCCCTTGTCCAGAAGCAGTTCGCCGACGGTGAAATTGAGCTGCGTCGTGGCCGGTTCTTCGCGTTCGATGGTTACGGTTGTTTCACCGTCGATGGTCGCTTCCGTTTCCGTCGGACGCTCTTCGGGAGCTTTGATCAGAGCGAGCAGGTTGTTGCCGCCGCCCCGGTAGATTTCGAACTGGGTGCGGATGCCGGCGGCATAGATTCGGCGAATATCGTACTGCATCGTGCCCAGATTGCCGTCCCGCAGGTCGAAATTGAGCGTATCGACGTCGATGATCCGGTTGTTGCGGCTGTCGCGCAGTTTCAGCCCCGATGCGGCCGCTATGCCGTACGTGCGCAGGTCGAGCAGGTGGTTGGCGTTGCCTTTCACATGCAGGTCGAGTGTGACGAGGCCCTCTACCGAGCCGATGTCGATCACCTGATTGAAATAGGCCGCTGTGCCTGCCAGCGAGAGGTTCGAAAGCAGCAGACTGAGGTCGTAGTCGGCCGTCGCCTGGTCATATTCCAGCGAGGTGCGGAGCGAACCGCCCCGCGAGAAGTTGAACACGATGCCCATGTCCGTCCGTTCGTGTCCGGATAGGTGCAGTCCCGGTACGTCGATGTCGAGCTCGTTGAAGCCCCACGTGACGTTACGCTGCATGTCCTTGTAAGTCAGCTCGCCGTTGTGTATCTTGATGTCGTCGATATCGACTGTCCAGGGTTTCGACGGGGCCTTTTCGACCGTGTCCGCAGGGGGCAGGAACCGGGTCAGCAGGTCGTCGAAATTGAAGCTGGTACCGTCCTGATAGACCTTCAGATAAGGTCTGTCGATCAGCACGGCGTCGATGTGTACGCGGTTGCGCAGCAGGGGCAGCAGGTGTATTCGAGTATAGAAATTTCCCAGCGATGCGAATGTCGTCGAGTCGTCCGGTTCGAGCATGGCGATCTGGTCGATTCGGAGTTTGCCGTTGAGTACGTTGAACCGCAGTTTCTCGATGGTTATTTGCCGGCCGACGAGTTCCTTGCTGTGTTTTTCAAGGTAGTTTTTTGCGATGGGAGGCAACCGCAGAATCGTCGTGACGACGAGTACTGCGAGGATGCCGAGGGTGACGAGCAGAATCTTGATCCATTTTTTCATGGCCGTCTATCTTCTTTTTTATCGGGTTCTGTGTTTTAGCGTTGAAGCTTCATCGTGTACTTGCGGGCAACCCGGAGTACGCACATTGGCATCAGACGGCAGAAGGGTATGAAAAGCCGGTTCCACCAGCCGGGCACGCAGCAACGGCGTCCTCGCCAGAGGGCTTTCAAGGCTCGCCGGGCACAACTGTCCGGCGTGATGAGCACACCTAGCCGCAGTCCGATGCGCTGCCAGCGGGGCGGCAGTCCGTAGAGGTCGGTGGCCACACCTGCCGGGCAGACGGCCGTGACACGGATGTTCTGTTCGCGCACCTCCTTGGCGAAAGCCACCGAAAAGCTCCGCAGGTAGGATTTGCTCGCGCTGTACAGGGCTAGTCCCGGCCAGGGCATCCAGAGCGAGTAGGAGGCCATGTTGAGGATATGTCCTCCACAGCCCCGGCGGGACATTTCGGCGCCGAACAGCCGACAGGTCAGGGTCGTGGTCAGGGCATGGAGGCAGAGGATTTTTTCGATCCGTTCGACGGGTGTTTGCAGAATGTCGCGGAACGAGAAAGCTCCGGCGTTATTGACCAGGACATCGACTTCACGGCCGAGAGCCTGTACCCGCTCGAAAAGTTCGTGTGCGGCTTCGGGTCGTGCCAGGTCGATCGGGATGACCTCTACCGCCAATCCGTATTGTTCGTGGAGTTCTTCGGCTGCGGCTTCCAGTTTCGCCGGATCGAGTCCTGCGAGGATCAGCCGGTATCCGAGTTCGGCCAGCCGCCTGGCCATGCAGCGCCCGATGCCGCTGCCGGCACCCGTCACCAGAGCGGTCCGGCTCCCTTTTTCGATCGTTCCCTTGCGTGTCATTACGGTAGTTTTGCCAGTTCCTCCCGGATTTTTCGGGGCAGGTCGCCGCAATGTTTGCAGCATTTCATATCGACCGAATACATGCGGGCGATGCAGTAGTTGCGGTGGTCGCACTCGCTGCGGGTCGCCGCGTCGCCTTCGCGCAGCTTGTTCACGAAAGCCGGGTCGTTCACGAGCGCCCGAGCCATCTGCACCAGTTCGAACCCGCTGTCCAGAGCTCGCTCGATTCCTTCGCGGCTCACCAGACCTCCCACGTAAATTAGCGGCAGTTGCAGCGCTTCGCGGAATTTTTTGGCATCCTCCAGGAAGTAGCACTCCGAGAAGGGGAACTGCCGGATCATGAAGGGGCCGCAGTAGCGGATGAAGGCCCGCAACCAGAGGGGCGAGTAATAGCTCATGGTGTAGATCGGAATCAGACCCCGCATCACGGCCATCGGCGCCTTGCTTACGAAACCGCCCGAGAGAACGATGCCATTGACCTTCCAGCGCTCGATCTCGCGGGCGATCTCGATGCCGCCCTTGAATCCGTCGTACATGTTGTGCTTGACGAGTACCGAGGTGCCCGTCGCATCGGCTGCGTTCATCACCTCCTCGAGGCACATGCGCATGAAGCGCATCCGGTTGTCGAGCGAGCCGCCGTATTCGTCGCGGCGGTGGTTGGTGTAGGGCGAGAGGAACTGCGAGATGAGGTAGCCGTGCCCGGCGTGCACCTCGACGCAGTCGAAACCGGCGGCATGAGCTGTTCGCACGGCCTTGCCGAAGTCTTTGGAAACCTGCATTATTTCATCCCGGCGCATTTTGCGGACGGGGGTGTAGGCGTAGAGGTTGAATCCGCTCGAAGCCCCGATGGGAATCTGTCCGGCGGTCGAGTAGTGGGTCATGTTGCCGCAGTGACCGATCTGGATCGAAGCGGCGGCGCCTTCCTTGTGGATGGCGTCGGTGATGTCGCGCAGCGCCGGGACGATCTCCGGGCGCAGCCAGAGCTGGCTCTTGAACGAGAGCCCGCTGCGGCAGACGGCAGCGTAGGCCAGCGTGGTCATGCCGATACCGCCCCGGGCGACGCTCACGTGGTAGTCCTTGAGCTGCTGCGTGGGGCTGAAGTCTTTGCCCATCGATTCGAAGGCTGCCGAACGGATGGTGCGGTTGCGGAGCGTAACCTGCCCCAGACGATAGGGCGTGAAGAGTACGGAATCCTGCAAATTACTCATAATTGAAAACTTAATAGATGAAAGGTATGATCCTCTTTCGGTGCAGGGAGGTGAATTCCTGCCCGAACTCTTTTTCGTATCGTTTGTAAAGCGAAGCTGCGCGGGGGGCGAGGTTGGCGAAGGTCCACCAGGCGAATACTGCCCCGGCCCATGACCACGAAGCGATGGCGAAGCCCACCCATTCGGTCAGCTCTCCGAAATAGTTGGCCGACGAAACGTAGCGGAACATACCGCCCCGGGGAATGTAATGGCGTGTATCGCCCGGCTTGCGCAGATGGCGGATGATGTAGTCGGAGTGGAGGTTGATGACCATGCCTGCGACGAAGAGTGCGGCTCCGATGTAAAAATAGGGTTTGGAAAACCAGCCGTCGTAATAGTCGGCAGGGGAGATATAGAAGATCCAGCCGCCTTGCATCAGGGCGTTGAGCGTATTGAAGAGCATGCCCATTCCCACGATGCCGGCCGGCATTTTCGAATTGCCCCGGATCAGTAGCGGAAAGATGAACGCCCGTTGCAGGTAGTGTCCCTGGAACAGGATCAGCAGGGCCAGCGGCGCCGCCTCCCACGTGCGGTCGGAGAGGAGCCAGAGAACGGTCATGGCGATGAATACCGGACATTCCATCAGCACCCAGCCGATCCGGTTCGGGATCGGAAAGCCGTATTTACGGTTGAAGAGATAGCCGTATCCGGCCTCGAAATAGTGGAGTGCGATGTAAACCGCCAAGGCCAGCAGGGCCATGACGATCAAAAAAATGTTAAAATATGCTGCCATGCCGCAAAAGTTTTTACCTATTTTATAAAGGGTGGATAAAAATTATTACAAAGGTAGTGAAAATGAGAACAGAATAAAACAAATGAGTTCGTTTTTTTTATGCCGGAGGCTCCCTGTCTTCTGCGGGGGCGATAAAAACGGGAACAGAGTCCGACCGGTGCGTCCGGCGGCTTTGCCGAGTGCGTCCGACCTTTCCGAAAGTATGTATAATCGCAGGATTCCGGGTCGTTGAATTTCGTTATTTCGGGGTTTTATCTGCGAATGTGTCGGATGTTCTTCTGAAAATGTTTGGAGGCGGGATTGCCTCCTGGCATAGTTTGTGTCATTCTTCTGTTACGAACCAAAATAATTATAGCGTATGAACCAGAAACGAAACAATGATGAACTGCTGACGACAGTTTTCGGATCGAAAGAAGTGCTCGAGCCTGCTCCCGCCGATGTGATCCCCCAGGGAATGATGCGCCCGGAAATTGCATATCAGATCGTCAAAGACGAAACTTACCCCCAGACTCAGCCCCGGTTGAATCTGGCGACGTTCGTGACTACCTACATGGACGAATACGCTACCCGACTTATGAATGAAGCAATCAGTGTAAACTATATCGACGAAACGGAGTATCCCCGCATTGCCGTTATGAATGGACGCTGTATCAACATGATCGCTAATCTTTGGAATACTCCGGAGAAGGCGCAGTGGAAGGCAGGCGCCCTCGGTATCGGCTCTTCGGAGGCCTGTATGCTGGGCGGTGTGGCTGCGTGGCTGCGCTGGCGCAAGCGTCGCCAGGCTGCGGGCAAGCCGTTCGACAAACCGAATCTGGTGATGAGCGCCGGTTTCCAGGTGGTATGGGAGAAGTTCTGCCAGCTTTGGCAAATCGAACTGCGCACCGTGCCTCTGACGTTGAAGAACCCGACGCTGGACCCTGAGCAGGCGCTCGCCATGTGCGACGAGAACACGATCTGTATCGTCCCGATTCAGGGTGTTACCTGGACGGGTCTGAACGACGATGTCGAGGCGCTCGACAAGGCGCTCGATGCTTATAACAAGAAGACCGGCTTCGAAATTCCGATCCACGTGGACGCCGCTTCCGGCGGTTTCATCCTGCCGTTCCTGAATCCCGAGGTGAAATGGGACTTCCGCCTGAAGTGGGTGCTCTCGATCTCTACGTCGGGTCACAAGTACGGTCTGGTGTATCCGGGCCTGGGTTGGGTAGTCTGGAAGGACAAGAAGTACCTGCCCGATGAGATGTCGTTCAGCGTCAATTATCTGGGCGCGAATATCACGCAGGTCGGTCTGAACTTCTCGCGTCCGGCGGCCCAGGTGCTGGGACAGTACTACAATTTCCTTCGCCTGGGATTCGAGGGCTACAAGGAGATTCAGCAGAATTCGATGGACATCGCCACCTATTGCCACGATCAGATCGGCAAGATGAAGTGCTTCCGCAACTATGCCGACAAGCTGGTCAATCCGTTGTTCATCTGGTATATGAATCCCGATTACGACAAGAAGGCCAAGTGGACGCTCTACGACCTGCAGGCTCTGCTGCAGCAGAGCGGGTGGATGGTTCCGGCCTATACGATGCCTGAGAACCTGGAAAATCTGGTCGTAATGCGTGTGGTCGTTCGCCAGGGTACGTCGCGCGATATGATCGACATGCTTATCGACGACATCAAGAACGCTGTGGCCGAGCTTGAAAAGCTGGAGTATCCGACCGATTCCCGTATCAAATACGAGAAGCAGATCAAGCAGAAAGGCCGCGTATTTACGCACTGATCCGCAGAAACTCGATCCTGCATCCGCCCCGTCGAACCGCTGCACGTGTAGCCGGGGAGAGTCGATGGTTGCGACCGCGATCCGCCTGTCCCGATTGGTGGCGGTGCCGATGCGGTGGGTTGGGATTCCCGCTGATCGCC
>ERZ1027215.217-NODE-217-length-23837-cov-5.086116_pt1 | contig 23837 bp, 9 predicted proteins | sample MGYA00519481_ERZ1027215 | MGnify/ENA primary metagenome ERZ1027215 (study PRJEB26926, sample SAMN06164487) | human gut metagenome | biome: ENVO:00009003; feature: ENVO:2100002; material: ENVO:00002003 | host: Homo sapiens | place: USA | collected 2012 ... | reverse complement strand
CGACTAGTCGTCGGCAGCGTCAGATGTGTATAAGAGACAGGTTGACGCTGTTCCGTTCCAAAACAAAGACTGGCGTGTGGGAGTCTACTTCAATATTGCCCACAATGAGAATAAGATTACGGAAATGCCTGATAATTATATCGAAGAGAATTATACTTTCGGTAATGGTAATTACGCATATCGTAGAGAAGAAGGTCGTCCGATGGGATCGTTCTATGGTTATCGTTACAAAGGCGTTTATCAAAATAAAGACGCAACTTATGCACGTGACATTGAAGGTAACGTGATGAAAGATATTTCCGGTAATGCAATTGTTATGAGGAATGGATCATATACCGTGGCTCCCGGAGATGCAATCTATGAAGATGTAAATCATGATGGTGTTATCAATCAGTACGATATAGTCTATTTGGGTAATTCAAATCCGAGACTTACAGGAGGTGCAGGACTCAATGTCAGCTATAAGCAGTTTAAGTTATCTGCTATTTTCTATGGGCGTTACGGGCAGGATGTGGTTAACGCTACTCGCTTGAATAATGAGTCTATGCGTGGTATTGATAACCAAAGTACGGCTGTCCTCAGACGTTGGCGTAATGAAGGTGATCAAACCGACATTCCACGTGCACTTTATGGAGAGGGGTACAATACACTAGGATCTGATCGCTTTGTTGAAGACGCTTCCTACCTCCGCATAAAAAACATCTCGCTGGGGTACACCTTCCCACAGAAATGGTTGCGCCGTTTGCAGATAGACCATCTGCGCCTCTACGTCAACATCCAGAACCTCTGTACCATCACAGGCTACAAAGGCTACGATCCCGAAATAGGCGCTTTGAACTACAATGTATTGCTACGTGGTGTGGACGATGCGCGCTATCCTTCGCAACGTATCTATACATTTGGCCTTAACTTCAATTTCTAATGAGCCAGACAAATCATTTATCATTTAAAATCTCAATATAGTTATGAAACACAGATTTCTAACCCTTATATCATCGCTCCTTCTGCTTACGGCATGCAGCGACTCATTTTTGGAACGTGCTCCCGAAGGAAACTACGTAGATGTGACATACTACACTTCCGACGATGCACTCGAACAAGCCACTGCACCGCTTTACAACCGTGCATGGTTCGACCTCAACTCCCGCGCCATCGTGCCGCTGGGCAGTAACCGTGCCAACGATAACTTCAGTCGCTGGGGAGCTCCCGAGTTCACCAACTTCAAGGTGACAGCCCTGAGCGAAAACCTTGCCAATGCATGGACAGGTTTCTACTCGGTCATTACAATGGCCAATGCAGTTATCAGTGATGTGCAGACCAAATGTAGCAACAGCGTAAGCGAACGTGCCAAGCGCACAGCCATTGCCGAAGCCCGCCTGATGCGTGCTTGTGCCTACTTCTACATGGTTCGCCTCTGGGGACCGGTTATCATCATCGAAGACAACGACAAAGTGGTTGCCAATCCCATGCAACCGCTCCACCGCGAAGAAGATGTGCTGGAACTCGTTATTCGTGACCTCACTTATGCAGTCGAGAATCTTCCTGAAGTGGCAACCGCCAAAGGACGTGTCAACGCATGGGGTGCAAAAGGCATGCTTGCCAAAGTCTACCTCGCCCGCTCAGGCTGGAAAGGAGGCACACGCGACAACGCCGACCTGGAGAAAGCCAAGGAACTGGCCGCCGACGTGATAAACAACAGCGGCATCAGCCTTTACGAAAACTATGAAGACCTCTTCAAGTATAAGCACAACAACAATCCCGAATCGCTCATTGCCATGCAGTGGGTGCCACTGGGTGATTGGGGCGTATGCAACACTCTGCTTGCCGACCTCGCCGGCAACAGCAAGATGACCGGCGGTGTAAACGTATGGAGCAGCTATCAGGCAAGTATAGATATGCTCCAGCAATATGAGTTGGGCGACACTATCCGCCGCAACGCCACCTTCTGCACACCGGGTACATACTATTCATACATCTGCATTGCCGACGGTGGTTATACTTACGACGGCGCCACCTCTTGCATTAAAAAAGGTGTACCGGGCGGTCCGGACGACGACAACGACGGTTATATCCAGTCCATGAACTCTCCGCTCAACACCTACATCCTACGCCTTGCCGATGTTTACCTGACCTATGCCGAAGCTTGTCTGGGCAACAGCGAAGAACTGGCCGGTGGTCCCGGCCTGGAAGCATTGAACCAGGTGCGCGACCGTGCACGTATCCCCCGCAAGGAACGCGTAACCTTCGAAGACATCATTCGCGAACGCCGCGTAGAGTTCTCGATGGAGTATTGTAACTGGTATGACATGGTATCGTGGTATCACTGGAAACCCGACTACATGCTGAATTACTTCCAGAACCAACACCGCGGCTACACAGTAGACCTCATCGTGAAAGACGAAGACGGTTACCTCCACTTCGGCAAGAAAGAAGGCGACACTTTCCTCGAAGGCATAGAAAATTGGCAGGAACCGGGCGAGAACATCGAAATCCACCACGGCAACATCCTGATGCCTTATCCGGAAAGCGATGTCATCCAGAATCCGCTACTGAACGAAGAACCGGTAGCATACGAATTCAGTGAATAAACCAAGTTATACATTCATTATCTCAAATAACGACTTTAATATGAAATATATACATTTTCCTTTTGTGTTGCTCACCATCCTGTTGGCATGCAACCTTTTCACCGCCTGCAACGATGACGAGGGCGGCGGTGTTCCCGTAATCCACCACATCCGTCTTGTCGACCCAGAGAAGGCCGACAGTACGTTCACCGATGTAAATCCGGGCACCATGATTGTAGTCATCGGCGAAAATCTGAATGATGTGCGGAAAGTGTTCATCAACGAACAAGAAGTTTCGTTCAATAGCAACTACGGCACTTCCACCAGTCTCATCCTCACTATCCCCGGCGAATTGCAACTGACGGGTGCCAACCCCGAACTGAAAGGCGAACTGCGTATCGAGACCTCGCACGGCATTGCCACGTACTCCATGCATGTACTCTCGCCCGCACCCTACATCACCCGTGTAGCCACAACCTTCCCCGTGGAGACGGGCACGCCTCTGCGCATCGTGGGCGGTAACTTCTACGAAATTCAGCGCGTTTATTTCACCACTGCCGTGGACGACATCACCAATGCACCTGTTTCGGTAGAAGTAACGGACTACACGGTAAACAAGAACTTTGACGAAATATCATTCAATGCTCCCGCAGGCCTGATTGATGAAGGCAGTCTGGTAGTGGAGTGCTATACCGCATCCGCATTTACTCCCTTCCGTCGCACAGCCCTCCCACCAAGTATCAGCAAGGTAAGCTCCATGATGCCTATCACGGGTACCACAGTTACCGTACTGGGACAGAATTTTATGGATATCGCCTCCATCACAATGGGCAATCGCTCGGTAGATCTCTCTACTGTTACCGTAAGCGAAGCTAACGATATGCTTACCTTTACCATGCCGCGTGCACCGCAAGGCACTTGCTCACTCGCCATTACCACAATGGGCGGTACTGCCGAAGTTCCGGGCTTCTATCCTTTGGAGAATATAGTATTGAACTATGACAACATCGGTTGGTTCTCCTGGGGCGGGCAAGCTGTACCCGTCACTGCCGACGGTACAGCAGCTCCTTTCTTCTCGGATGGTAAATGCTACAGCATATCAGGGGAACTTTCAGCATGGAATTACTGGTGGGGCCAATTGCAGAACGGTGCCGTATGGGGCATTGACACAGCCTTCCTGCCTACCGATACACCGACTTCCGAACTGGCTTTGCAGTTCGAATGCTTCGTGGCAGTGGAATATGGCGAAGGTCCTGTATTCCGCATCTACCTCAAAGGGAATGAGGCTCACAACTACACGAACTATCGTCCGGTGAGCGACTTCACCGGAAAAACCGAAGTAGGCCAATGGATGCAGTGCAGCATTCCGCTCTCCGAACTGGTAGACGAAACCACTTGGGGCGAGTTCCAAAAACGTGACGGTGACGAGTTGGCACTCCAGATGACAAACCCCAGCGAAAACGGTCCATACAACATCGAAATGTATTTTGATAATTTCCGAGTTGTCAAGATACAATAATTTGAATTAAATTCTGGCACAGGATTACACAAAGTGACACCTTCTTTTAAACTCTTAGACGCTGATTCAATTGAATCAGCGTCTAAAAATAAATACACCGAAATTATTAAAACGAAATTTTACCGATACCATGACACAAATCTTCAAGAAAACCTTATTAACCAGCCTGATTCTATTTCTGATGACAGCTTGCTCTGACGATAAAAAGGAGCTGAAAATCATCGTAGAGCCTACTTCTTTCCATTTTGAACAAACGGGTGGTAGCAAGAAATTCGGTATCACCCCCAATGAACCAGCCACTTTCCAAAGTTCGGAAGCATGGTGCAAAGTAACCTCGGAAAGCAGCACTCCCGTACAGGCAATCTATAACATAACCGTAGAACCCAACACTACGCCCGACGTGCGCAACGCCATCATCACCGTCAGCGTAAAGGAGCATATACAAGAAATCAACGTGGAGCAGGCGGCCTATATCCAAAGCGATGAACCGGAAAAATACACTGTACGCGAGAATCTCACAACCCACCAACTGATTAACGAAATGGGACTGGGCATCAACCTAGGCAACACGCTGGATGCCGTGGGCGACTGGATAGACCCAAGCAACATTCTCAATTACGAACAAGCATGGGGAAGCCCTATTATCACACAAGAAATCATTGAAGGATATGCCAAAGCGGGCTACTCATCTCTGCGCATACCGGTCAGCTGGGGCAATCTGCTGTCCGACGACTTCAAAGTGCATCCTGACCTGATGGACCGCGTAGAGAAAATCCTAAACTGGACCCTCGACTGTGGCATGGTGGCTATCATCAATATCCACCACGAAAACGAATGGATTAAACAAGTACCCACCGACAGCAAAGCAAAAGAAAAATTCACTTCCATCTGGAAACAGATATGTGAACGCTTCGAAAAGTACGGTGACCACTTACTGTTCGAGCCAATGAATGAAATCGGATACGATGAGATTTGGACTCCGTGGGGCGGTAGTGAAGCCGACAAGGCAAAGGCACTGGGATACGTGAACGACCTCAACCAGCTCTTTGTCGACATAGTAAGAAACAGTGGCGGCAACAACGCCAAACGTCATCTGTTGGTGGAAATCTACAACACCAACTTGGAGTATGCTTACGACCCCTTGTTCAAGATGCCGAATGATCCCGCAAACCGACTTGCTCTTACAGTGCATTACTATACTCCCGCAAACTTTGCCATACTGGGTGGAGGCGAGGTTGTCGATTGGGGTGTAGGCTGGGAAAGCTGGGGAACGGAAGCTGACTTCAAGGAACTGAACGACAATATGGACCTACTGAAGAAGAATTGCGTAGACAAAGGAATCCCCGTCATCATAGGCGAATATTGCGCCGACTCCAGAAACAGAACAAAGGAAGTGATAAGACTCTTCTGTGTTTCCGTAACCGAAGCCATCTACTCGCGCGGCATGTGCCCAATGCTATGGGACACTCCGGGGGGACAATACAACCGACAGACTTGCCAGTTCGACGACCCTCTCTTCTTAGAAGAAATGATGGCTATTCCGGTTAAATATCCACGGAATTAAACAAATATTCATAATCAATAATCAAATAAAAATGAACAGAATCAGCACTTGTTTCGCCAGCCTATTGCTTTCTTGTGCATTGACGGCACAAGCACAGCAATATCAACTGAATTCACCGGACGGAAAACTAATTGTCAACATCGAAGCCGGACAAGCCCTCAACTGGGCGATTGCCCACGACGGTACCACCGTTCTTTTGCCTTCAGACATTGCCATGCAATGCACTGAATCTGAGGGAAAGCCCATTGCTTTCACCTTCGGCAAAGATGTGAAGGTGACCAAAGCTACCCGCACTTCCGTCGACACTTCCTTCCCCACTCCTTTCTACAAAAAGGCGAGTGTGAAGGACACTTATAACCAACTCACGCTGAAATGCCGTAACGGCTATAGCATACAGTTCCGCGCCTACGACGACGGAGCCGCCTATCGTTTTGTTTCCGAACTGCGCAAACCTTTCTGCGTGAAGGACGAGATTGCCGAGTTCAACTTCGACCGCGATTACCACGCTTTCGTGCCCTATATTAACGACAATCGCGCCGGCGAGCGTTACTGCTACTCCTTCGAGTCCTACTACGATGAGGCCCCCCTCTCTCGCATGTACAAAGACTCGCTTGCCATTACTCCGCTGATGGTAGAACTGGAGAACGGAAAGAAAGCCGTCATTATGGAAGCCGGATTGTCCAACTATCCCGGCATGTTCCTCACTGCCAACCCACAGATGCCCCACGGAGTGAAGGCAGAATTCGCCCCCTATCCACTGGAAACAGTCATCGGAGGCTATGACCGCTTGAACCTCGTCCCTACCAAACGTGCCGACGTTATCAGCAAGCCCAACAATGCCCCCTACTTCTGCCCCAACGGGCGTCCCACAGGGAAACAGACCTATCCTTGGCGTGCCGTGCTTGTTGTTACCCACGACACACAACTCGCCAACAACGACATGATGCAACGCCTCGCACCCGAATGCCGCATCGCTGACACATCCTGGATTAAACCCGGAAAAGTGGCATGGGACTGGTGGAATACTTGTAACCTGACCGGCGTGGACTTCAAGGCAGGCATGAATACGCCCACCTATAAGAAATACATCGACTTTGCCGCCGAAAACCAGCTGGAGTATATCATCATCGACGAAGGTTGGAGCGGAAAGGAATCATTAATGGAAGACATCAGTCCCGAAATCAATCTCGAAGAACTGGTGGCATACGGCAACCAAAAGGGCATAGGCATCATCCTCTGGGCAAGCTGGCGCAATCTTACGGGAGGAGGCGACATCTCCCCTGCCGTGGAACAAGTTATCAGCCACTACGCACAAATGGGAATCAAAGGTTTCAAAATTGACTTCTTCGACCGCGACGACCAACTCGCCATCTCTTCTACCGAACAACTCGCAGCATGTGCCGCCAAGCATCACATGTTGCTTGACCTACACGGACTGAAACCCTTCGGCATCCAGCGCGCCTATCCCAACATCCTCAACTTTGAAGGTGTGAAAGGACTGGAAAACAGCAAGTGGGAGCCCATCGTGAACGGTGCACCCTTGCATGACTTCCCGCGCTACGACGTTACCGCCCCCTATCTGCGCCAACTCGCCGGTCCGATGGACTATACGCCGGGAGCTATGGTAAATGCCACCCGTTCCCTGTTCCGCTCCGTCAACGACCACCCCATGAGTCAAGGTACACGTGTACACCAGATGGCTATGTACACCGTCTTCGAAGCACCCTTGCAGATGCTTGCCGACAGTCCCAGCAAATACATGAAGGAACAGGAATGCACCGACTTCATCGCCAAGGTTCCCACTACCTTTGACGAAACCATTGCTCTTGATGGTAAAATAGCCGAATACATCACGATAGCACGCCGCAAAGGAAACACTTGGTTTGTAGGCAGCATGACCAACTGGACTCCGCGTAGCTGCACCATCGACCTCTCCTTCCTCAGCGAAGGCAACTACGAAGCCGAAATCTTTGCCGACGGCATCAATGCCGACCGTGAAGCTACCGACTATAAAAAAGAAGTACGCATCGTCACTGCCAAAGACAAACTCAATGTACAACTGGCACCCGGCGGTGGATGGACAGCACGAATTACAAAAAAATGAATCTGAGAAAACTGTTTCTGCCATTGTGTTCAGTAGCCTTGTGCCTGCAATCCTATGCACAAGACAAATCCTTCCTTAAGGATATGCTCTGGTATATAGACAACCCTTCTGTATTTGAAAAAGGACAAGAGGAAGGACACGCTTGGCATATGCCCGAAAAGAGCATGCTACTGAATGGGACATGGAAGTTTTTCTGGTGCGATACACCGGAAGGGATACCTGCACACTTTTTTAACCCCGAATTCCCGGATAAGCAATGGGGCGACATCAAAGTTCCCTCAAACTGGGAAATGCAAGGTTATGGTGACAAGCTGTTCAGAAATGTATCTGCTCCCTTCGGGGTGAATCCACCACATGCTCCCAAAGAGTATAACCCTACCGGACTATACCGGCGAACATTCAAGGTACCTGCAAGTTGGGCAGCAAAAGACCAGATATTTTTAAGGTTCGAGAAAGTGGCATCCGCTTCTTTTGTATGGGTCAACGGTCATGAAGTGGGCTACAATGAAGGAGCACAAGAACCTGCCGAATACAACATCACTCCTTATTTGAAGCCGGGCGAAAACACGCTGGCTGTCTGTGTACTAAAGTATTCGGACGGCTATTACCTGGAAGGACAAGATTATTGGCGACTGGCCGGAATCTTTGACGACGTATGGTTGTACGCCACACCTGCTGTCAGGATATTCGACTGGCAAGTAATCACAGAGTTTGATAATACGTATACCGATTCGCAGTTAAGTATTCAGGTAAAAATCAAGGACTACCAAAAGAAGCCAAGCGAGAATTATGGATTGAAAGCTTACTTAAAGGATAAAAACGGCAAGATTATCTGTAACTTTTCCGCAACTCCATTTGAAATGGACGCTGCGGAAAAGACAATACAGTTGCATACCTTAGTACAAGAACCCCAGAAATGGACAGCCGAGACACCCGAGCTTTATACGCTCGGTCTGGAATTATCCAATCCGACCGGTCTGCTGAAAGACAAGATAGAAACGGTCATCGGATTCAAAAAGACAGAAATCAAAGACGGTGTTTTTTATCTTAACGGTATCCCACTGAAAGTCAATGCACAAAATTCGCACATGCAGCATCCCGAAGAGGGACATATCATGGACGAAGCCACCATACGCAAGGATTTTGAATTGCTGAAACAGTTTAATTTCAATGCCGTACGCACCTCCCACTATCCTCCGGTGAATAAGTATTTGGAACTGGCCAATGAATACGGGCTTTATATCATAGACGAGGTGGGCGACGAAGCCCATGCCTCGGAATGGATTTCAAACCTCCCGGAATACGAAGAGATGTATCGCGAGCGATGCCGCAGAATGGTGTTACGGGACAGAAACCATCCCTGCGTCTTGTTCTGGAGCGCAGGAAACGAAAGCGGTGAAGGTATCAACATTACCCACACCATTGAAGAAGGGAAATCGCTGGACCCCACCCGCTTCTGGATGTATGGCGGAAATGCATTCTCCCATCCGGCAGAAGATATTATCGGACCCCGTTACCCTACTCCTATGGAACTGGAAATGCAGGTAGGCATAGGAGAGGATTCCCGACCATCGTTTATGGATGAATACTTATCGGTTGCAGGCAATGCCGGCGGTGCCCTGGACGATTATTGGGAAGCCATCTACCGACATCCCCGCCTGATAGGAGGGGCCATCTGGGATTTTGTAAGTCCGGGACTGACCGAACGGATAAGGCAAGTGGACGACCTTTCGCCCTTCCATACTCCCGCCCATCTGATGGGAAATGCCCGCTTGGTGAAGGAAGGAAAGAACACGGTGCTGGACTTGAACGGTCACGACCAATGGGTAGAGGTCTATCGTGCAGACAATGTGGAGTTGAACAGTAATGAACTGACACTCACTTGCAGAATCTACCCCCGGAAACTGGTAAGCAGTTGCGGCTCATTCATCACAAAAGGCAATTATCAGTTCGGGCTGCAACAACGCGGTAAAGACAAACTGGAATTTTATATCTATACTGATAAAAAGCATTCCGTATGCGCCTCCTTGCCTACTGACTGGGAATACAACTGGCATCAAGTGACGTGCGTCTACGACGGACAGAAAATGTCCATCTATATAGACGGAGCAGAAAAGGCCTCCACACAAGCATCGGGCAATATCCGGAACTTCCCCTACCCCGTCAACATCGGTCGGAATGCAGAAACACACGGCCAAGAGACTTCGGTCTACATCTGCGATGCCCAAATGGACGAAGTCGGCATTTTCGCCAAGGCACTGACTTCTTCTTTTCACCCGGAAGAAGCCGCCCTTTGGCTGAACTTTGAGCAAGAGACGGAAAATGGTACATTCTACAGTTACGGCATTGGTGCACGTACGTACGGCAGCATCTGGCCCGACCGTAGCGTACAGCCCGAAATGTGGCAAATGAAGAAAACCGGACAGCCTCTTTCTTTTTCCATGTCGGATGTGACAGAGGGAGTCGTTGAGTTATGGAATCGCAATCACTATACGAATGCTTCCCGATATGCCATACGATGGGAATTGAAAGAAGATGACAAGGTTATTCAATCGGGCGACTTGGCACTCTCAACAGCACCGCTTAGTCGTGAACTGGTGCACATACCTTATAAGAAGCCTGCCCTGATTCCCGGCAAAGAATACCGCCTGATGCTTCATGCCGTCCTGAAAAAAGATGAATTGTGGGCAAAAGCCGGACATGAGGTGGCATGGGAAGAACTTGAACTGCCTTGGAGCCTGCCATGCTCTTCGGAAGAAAAGGCTCAAGGCGTACCTTCCTATTCACTTTCGGAGAAAGAATTGGTTGTCTCCGGAGATGGCTTCAAATATGTATTCAACCGTACCGACGGACAACTGACGTCGATGGTTGTTCAAGATATGGAACTGCTGGAATCACCGCTCCGGCTGAATCTTTGGCGTGCCCCGCTGGCCAATGAGCTGGACAACTGGAATGCCTCCAGCGCCCGCTCCTCCAACTGGAAAGAAGGTTACGGATACACGGTAGCCACAGAAATGTATTCTGCAGGGATTGACCGCCTGACACATCAGCCCCTCTCTTTTTCGGTGTCCGAAACCACCGAAGGCGTACATATACACATCATTGATGCGGAATTGATGGGCAAAGGAGAAAAAGAGAAAAAAGACCTCTACATCGAAGGAGTACAGAACAACGGCATCATCAACCACTATGAGTATATTATCAATAGTGAAGGGACGATAGAGATACGCCATGTATTGAAGCCTGAAGGGAAAATGCCGCTTTGGTTTCCTCGCATAGGACTTACGCTGACCGTAAGCGATGCGCTCGACCAAGTGAAATGGTACGGCCGAGGACCGCAAGAGAACTATCCGGACCGGAAAACCGGCTATCCGATGGGGATATATGCCTCTACCGTACAAGCTATGTACGAGCCCTATCTAATGCCACAAGATTACGGATTGCGGACAGATGTACGCTGGCTGCAACTGACCACGGACAAAGGCATCGGCCTTCAATTCAAGATGAACGAATGGTTCAACTTCAACATTTATCCGTACAGCACAGACAATCTGACGAAAGCGATGTATACCTACCAATTGCAGAAGCAGAAAGGCATGACCCTGAATCTCGATTATGCCACTACCGGGGTCGGCTGTACGGCCCGCGGTGTATTCGGTGCTTACAAGGCGATGCCGCAGGAATATCGGAGAACCATCAGCATAAGACCTATGATGAAATAAAAATATTGTATCGGACTGGTAAGATTATGAAAAACAAAAATTACTTTATTCTATTAGTGTTGTTTTTAAGCGCTTTACAAATAAAAGCGCAGTATTCATTCGACAACGTGCTTTATGGTGCAGCCTACTATCATGAATATATGCCCTATGAGCGACTGGATGAAGATATCCGGCTGATGAAAAGAGCCGGCCTGACAGTAGTGCGCGTTGGAGAATCTGCCTGGGGAGTATTTGAGCCGCAAGAAGGAAATTTTGAATTTGAATGGATGGACCGCATTCTGGACAAGATGCATGCAGCAGGAATCAAAGTCATCTTGGGAACTCCCACCTATTCCATTCCTGCATGGCTGGCATACAAACACCCGGAAGTGCTGGCAGAACACGCCAAAGGAAACAAAGCCTATTATGGAATCAGACAGAACATGGATTTTACAAACCCGACCTACCAATTCTATTGCGAACGGATTATCCGCAAGATGCTGGAAAGATATGCACAGCATCCGGCAGTCATCGGGTATCAAGTGGACAACGAAACAGAAGCGCGCGGAGTAAACAACAGAGACTATTTCTTCGGATTCAGGAACTACATCAAACAGAAATTCAACAATGACCTGAACCTGCTTGCCAAGGAATGGGGAATGAACTACTGGGGAATGAACATCAACACCTGGGAAGAGTTCTATCCGCGCGATGGAGTGACAAGCCCCTCGTACAAGAATGAATGGGAACGCTATAACCGGAAGGAAGTGGCCGATTTTCTGAATTGGCAGTGCGACCTTGTAAATGAATACAAGCGTAAAGACCAATTTGTCACCCACTGCTTTATGCCCGACTTCCATAATATAGACCAAGTGGAAAGTTTCAGGCAGATGCAATATCCTGCCATCAATGTCTATCACGATGTACAGGATAAACAAGACGGCCAGCGCATCGCTTATGCCGGTGACTTCGTGCGCACCGTGGCCGACAACAATTACATCGTCATGGAAACCAACGCACAAGGCATCGGCTGGGATGCCCGCACCCAGTTTCCTCCCTACGACAACCAGTTGCGGCAGAATGTGTACGCACATTATGCTTCCGGAGCCAATATGGTGGAATACTGGCACTGGTCTACCCTGCACTACGGGCAGGAGACATACTGGCGAGGCGTGCTGGGCCATGACCTCCAGCCCAACCGCATATACAAGGAATTCACCACCACCGCCAAAGAGTTGGAAAGAATAGGCAGCCACATCGTGAACTTGAAAAAGAAAAACCGGGCAGCTATCCTCTACAGTCATGATTCTTATCATGCTCTCGGCTTCATGCCCTACACTTACAAGAGCAATTATCCCATTGATATGGTGCATAAAGCCCTCTATTTCCAAAACATAGAAACGGACATCATCCCTTGTGACAAGACAACCGATTTCAGCGGATATGACATGCTTGTCATTCCTCCTTTGTATGTGGCTACCGACCAATTGCTATTAGCCATTGATGAATTCGTACAGTCCGGCGGACACGTGGTAATGATGCACAAAAGCGGTTACTGCAATGAGCACTCCGCAGTTCGGGCCACCTTGGCTCCCGGGCCGCTACGCAAAGCCTGCGGCTTCCATTACCAGGAATTCTCCACTATCGGTGACTTATCATTAAAGGATAACCCCTTTCAATTAGAGGGAAAGAACCAGATAAGCGACTGGTATGAATTCCTGATTCCCGAGACAGCCACCCCGTTGGCTTATGCAGAGCATCCGTTCTTCGGCAAATGGCCCGTTGTCACCGAAAACAAGTATGGCAAAGGCAAACTGACCTACATAGGAGCCTACCCTTCGCAGGAATTGCTGAATGCCATCGTGCGAAAGGCAGCCATCCATGCCGGTATCATCTCTTCAGAGAGCGACGTGTTCCCCATCATACAGCGTTCGGGAATAAACAAAGCCGGAAAAGCCATCCGTTACTTCTTCAATTACAGCAGCGAGAGTAAAGAAATCACTCATAACTATCCGACATCCAAAGAGCTGATTTCCGGCAAGACTGTAAAAGAAGGAGACCATGTAACATTGCCCCCCTGGGGAGTTCTCATCATGGAAGTTTATTGACCATCAGAAAACATGAGAAAAAAGATATTTGCCTTTCTATTGCTAAGTGCCCTATATGCCGGCGCCCAAGAAGCTCCGGACTGGGAGAATCCTATTGTAGTCGGCATCAACAAAGAGCCGTATCATGCCACACTGACATTGCCTTCGCAAAAAGTCGATTGCAAAGAAATCATATCCCTGAACGGCAAGTGGCGATTCCAATGGTCTGCCGACCCGGGAAAGCGCCCGGCCGACTTCTACAAGAATGATTTCAATACCGACACATGGGATACCATCACAGTGCCGGGAGCATGGCAATTGCAAGGTTATGGGAAACCTATCTATTCCAACGTAAACTATCCCTTCCAGAAGGATGCACCCAGAGTGACAAGCGAGCCTCCCACCGAATATTACAGTTACGGGCACAGAAATCCCACAGGCTCTTATGTCACCACGTTCGAAGTGACGCCCGATATGAAAGACAAGTGCCTATACCTTCACTTTGAAGGAGTAAAATCGGCCATGTATGTCTGGGTAAACGGAGAGCGGGTAGGCTACAGCCAGAATTCGATGTCGCCTGCCGAGTTTGACATAACCGAATTTGTGAAGAACGGAGCCAATCGTCTGGCAGTGGAAGTGTATCGGTGGTCGGACGGCAGTTATCTGGAAGACCAGGACATGTGGCGGCTTAGTGGAATACTCAGGCCGGTAGAGCTATGGGTACATCCCCGGACAAATATCCGGGACTATAGGTTCAGCAGCGACTTGTCGGACGACATGCGTTCAGCTACATTCGGAACCGAAATTTGGATAAGAAACCAGACCGACCGCAAAGTAAAAGACCTGACCGTAGAAATAAACCTGGTGGGGAAAGACAACAGAGGAAATAAACTCGACAAAAAAATGGTGGCTCCCGTAGGTACTATTCAGGCCTTTTCTGAAACGAGCGTCACACTGTCCGAAATGCTCCGGGAGCCTCAACTATGGTCTGCCGAAAAACCGCATCTATATGACATCCACATCAAGCTTCGCAGGAAGAATGAACTTTTGGAATCGTTCGAATACCATTGGGGCATACGGAAAATAGAAATCGCGGGAGACGTCTTCAAAGTCAACGGGAAAGCCGTCAAGCTGAAAGGAGTGAACCGTCACGACTTCCATCCCCGTATGGGATTCTTTGTCGACAGCCGGACGATGGAGAGAGATATCCGGCTGATTAAACAAGCCAACATCAACATGATACGCACGTCCCACTATCCACATCTGCCATTGCTGTACGAGCTATGTGACAAGTATGGAATCTACGTAATGGACGAAGCGAACCACGAAAGTCATGCCTACGGTTTGGGGAACAAAGTATTAGGAGACAACCCTCAATGGACACTGGCCCATGTGGACCGGGCAGTAGCCGTGGTGGAAAGGGACAAGAACCATCCGTGCATCCTATTCTGGTCATTGGGCAACGAGGGTGGAAGCGGTGCCAATTTGCGAGCTATGGCAGACACAATCCGTGCCTTAGACCCCACCAGACCGATATACGACGATACAGACCGCACCGTATCCGATGTCTATGACGAAGCTTATCTGCATCCCAACGCTTTGAAGGAACTTGGCGAGAAAATAACCGACCGCCCCGTATTCATGAGAGAGTATGCCTACGCCATGGGAAATTCCATCGGCAACCTCAAGGAGTATTGGGATGTGATTGAAAAGGACGAAAGTATTATCGGAGCTGCCATTTGGTGCTGGGTAGACCAAGGCATTCCTAAAAAGCTTAACGGTGCACCGTTAAGTTTCGGCGAGATCCCCTCGTCACTCCCATTACTGCCCGATGAATTCTGGGCGTATGGAGGAGATTTCGGGGACTATCCCAACGACGGTCCCACCGGCATTAACGGGCTGGTATCTCCCGACCGGGTGCCTCACCCCCATTACTATGAAGTACAAAAAGTATATCAATACATCAAGTTTGAAAAGAAGGGAACACAGCAAATCAAATTGACCAACGGGTATGCGTTTTCCGATTTGGATGAATTCGATTACAGCTATGAGTGGATATGCAACGGAAAGGCTGTACGCAACGGCGACCTCCACTTGTCCGAAGGGAATCTGCTGGAGGTACCTTCAAGACCGGATAAGTGTGGGGAACTTTGCCTCAATGTATATGCCACGTTGAAGGAATCCACGATGTGGGCAGAGAAGGGCTTCAAAGTTGCCAAGGAACAACTTACGTATCATGACTATGAATTCCCACAATTGAAGGATGACGGCGGGAAGGCCACGTTTAAGGAGACACCCGAAGCGGTGGAAATTATAGCCGCCGATGCCTTGTTCACCATAGAAAAAGGTACCGGTGCTTTGGTGAGTTGGCGAGTCAAGGGAGAAGAGTTGTTGCACAGTGCCTTGGAACCCTATTTTTGGAAACCGGCAAATGACATTCAGGTCCGCAACGGCTACAATGAACGTTTGAGCGCTTGGAAAAATGCAGAGCAAAAACGTATCGTAAAGGCATACCAAGCAACCGTAAACGATGGTATGGTGATAGTGGATGCCAGTCTCTCCCTCCCCCGGATAGGAGCCGGTTACCATCTCCGCTACACTGTGGACGGCAAAGGCCGCATACAAGTAGAAGCAACCTATCAGCCTGAAAAGGAAGATATTCCGCTGATGCCCAAATTAGGTATGCGCATGAGAATGCCCTCGGCGCTGAACCGGATAGCCTGGTACGGACGCGGCAAGTTCGAGAACTATCCCGACCGCAAGAGCGCTGCTTTCCTGGGAGTCTACGAGTGTGGCATACACGAATTTATCACGAACTACATCGTACCGCAAGACAATGCCAACCGGTGCGATACGCGCTGGTTCATGCTGGGAGACAGTGAGCGATGGAAAATACAAGTCAAAGGCCTGCAACCCCTATGTTTCCGTATATGGCCCTACGGGGAAGAAGACCTAGAAGGGAAAGAACATGCGCACGAACTGCCCGAACGCGACTTCATCAACCTGAATATCGACTCCAACATACACGGAGTAGGTGGAAACGACGGATGGGGCGCACAGACCATGAAGCCATACACCATTGACGGCAATCGCTCTTACCGGTATGGGTTTATCATGGAGTATATGGACAAAACAGAATAATCCGTTCATCAATGCATTCAAAAAGGGAATAAACATTTTGTAAACAACAATAAAGGTATGAAAAGAAACATCTTTAAAACAATTCTCCTATCCGCCTGCATCCTGCAAGGGGGCAGTGCATTGGCACAACAAGAGAAAGCAGAACCGGGCAAGTTCTCACCTACCTGGGAGTCATTGTCCCAATACGAAGTGCCCGAATGGTTCCGCAACGCCAAATTCGGCATATGGGCACACTGGGGTCCGCAATGCCAACCCGAAGCCGGCGACTGGTACGGTCGTGGCATGTACGAAGAGGGCGGTGCTGCCTACAAGTGGCACTTGGAGCATTACGGACATCCTTCGGAATTCGGCTTCAAGGATGTAATCAACGAATGGAAAGCCGAAAAATGGAATCCGGAGAGGCTGGTAGCCCTTTTCAAGAAAACCGGTGCCCGATATTTCTTTGCTATGGGCAACCATCACGACAACATGGACTTGTGGGACAGTAAATACCAATCATGGAACTCCGTCAACATGGGCCCCAAGCGAAACGTACTGGGCGAATGGGAGAAAGCGGCCCGCAAAAACAAACTTCCCTTCGGTGTCAGCATCCACTCCTCCCATGCTTGGACATGGTATGAAACTGCACAAGGAGCCGACAAGAAAGGCCCATACGCAGGAATCTCCTACGATGCCCGCGTAGTGACTAAGGAAGACGGCAAGGGAAAATGGTGGGAAGGCTACGACCCGCAAGAGCTATACGTACAGAATCATGCCCTGAGCGGACATGCTTGGGCTGCATGGGACTGGCCCGAAGGAACCTCTGTCCCCCCACAGAGCTACTACGACAACTTCTTCGACCGCACAGTGGACATGATAAACAAGTATCATCCCGACCTGGTCTATTTCGACGACAGCGTACTCCCCTTCTGGCCCATCAACGATACGGGGCTGAAAGTCGTGTCGCACTACTATAACCAAAACATGAAGCTTCACAAGGGCAATCTCAATGCCGTAGTCTTCGGAAAGAAGCTGGAAGCTAAACATAAAGAGGCCATCGTATGGGATGTAGAAAAAGGGGTTCCATCGGAATGCCAGGACAAGGCGTGGCAAACCTGTAGTTGCCTCGGTACTTGGCACTATAACCGCTCTGCTTACGAAGACAACTGGTATAAATCAGCCGAGACCGTCATCCACATGCTCATTGACATCGTCAGTAAAAATGGCAACCTATTACTAAGCGTACCAATGAAAGGAAACGGCACCATCGACGACAAGGAAGAAAAAATTCTGGAAGACATAGCCGCCTGGATGGAGGTGAACGGAGAAGGAATATTCGACACACGTCCCTGGTGTATTTATGGTGAAGGTCCCTCCACAGAAACAGCAATACCTTTGGACGGAGCAGGATTCAACGAAGGCAAGAACGCACCCTACACTTCTGCCGACATCCGGTTTGTGAAAAAAGGGAAATACTTGTATGCCCATATCATGAAATGGCCCTCAGACGGAAAAATACAGATAAAATCACTGGCTATCGGCAGTCCCTACTGCAAAGGAGAAATCGAAAAGGTAGAATTATTAGGAGGTGGAAAGGCAAAGTTCAGAAGAACTTCCAAAGGCTTGCTTATTGACCTTCCCAAAGACAAGACACCCAATCCTATTTCTTTGGTACTGAAAATCACTAACCGTTAAACTGCTGATATTGTATGAAAAAGGGATTTTTTTTAAGACTATTTGTCCTGCTGATGCTGACATTTTTCATAGCAGAACAAGGCAGAGCACAAACCTACCAACGCACCTCACAAGGCATAAAAAGCACTGTGCAAGGTATAAATATAGATATTAGCTTCTTCTCTCCTGTCACAGTGAGAATCTTAAAATCGCCTGACGGCTGGAAGTATACCAAAGAAAGTTTGTCGGTCATCGGGCAACCGGAAAAAGTAAAACTATCCGTCTCTTCGAAAGGGGGCATATTGACTATCAAAAGCCATCAGCTTACAGTCCATCTCAACGAAGAGACCGGACAAATAACTTTTGCCTCTTCCGATGGAAAATCGCTGTTGCAGGAACAAAATAAAGGCGCACGTTTTGATGATTTCAACGATGCCGGCACAAAAACCTTCAGCGTTTATCAATCGTTCACCTTAGAGAAAGACGAAGCTATTTATGGATTGGGACAATTGCAAAACGGCAAAATGTCGCAACGTAACCAGACCAAACGCCTTATCCAAGACAATCTTGAGGATGTGATTCCCTTCTTCCAGTCCGTCAAAGGCTACGGTCTCTTTTGGGACAACTATTCGCCAACCATCTTCAAAGACAATCAAGAAGAGACATCCTTCCTTTCTGAAGTCGGCGACTGCATTGACTACTATTTCATGTACGGCGAAAATGCCGATGGAGTAGTTGCCCAGATGCGCTACCTCACAGGACAAGTGCCCATGTTTCCATTATGGACATATGGATTCTGGCAAAGCCGTGAACGCTACAAAAGCCAAAAAGAGATTGTTGGCGTAGTGCAAAAATACCGCGAACTGGGTGTGCCCCTCGATGGAATTATCCAGGATTGGAGATACTGGGGAAGCAACTACCTGTGGAACGCAATGGATTTTTTGAACGAAGAATTCTCCGACCCCAAAAAAATGATGGAAGACATACACGGAATGAATGCCCACATTATCATCTCCATTTGGTCAGCTTTCGGACCACATACCAAACCCTATCACGAGTTGGATAAAGGGAACATGCTCTTCAACTTCCGCACATGGCCCGAATCCGGTTCCGAGAAGTGGCCTCCCAATATGGACTATCCATCCGGTGCCCGCGTGTACGATGCCTACCATCCGCAAGCACGCGACATCTATTGGAAGTACCTGAACGAGAACCTACGTTCTGTGGGTATAGACGGCTGGTGGATGGACTCTACCGAACCCGACCATTTTCACCCCATTCCTGAAGATTTTGACACGCCCACCTATTTGGGGTCATTCCGTAAAGTACGCAATGCCTACCCTTTAATGAGTGTAGGTGGAGTGTACGACCACCAGCGTGCCGTAACTTCGGATAAACGCGTATTTATCCTTACCCGCTCAGCCTTTGCCGGCCAGCAACGTTATGGTGCCAATACATGGACAGGAGATATCACAGCATCATGGGAAGTTTTGGAGAAGCAAATACCTGCGGGATTAAACTTCTCACTATGCGGCATTCCCCATTGGAACAGCGATATCGGCGGATTCTTCCTATGGCAATATCCCTTGATGCTGGATGACCCGGATTATCGCGAGCTTTATGCCCGTTGGATACAGTTCGGTACATTCTGTCCCATGATGCGATCACATGGGGAAGGTGCTCCCAGAGAAATCTATCAATTCGGCAAAAAAGGCGAGCCAATATACGATGCGATTGAGAAATACATTCGGTTACGCTACAGTTTGTTACCATACATCTACACAACTGCCTGGGAGGTAACTGCCAATCAGTCCAGCTTCATGCGTGCCTTGGCAATGGATTTTGCCCACGATCGCAACGTGTGGAACATCCACAATCAGTATATGTTTGGCAAATCCCTATTGGTATGCCCTGTAACCCAACCCATGTATACCCAAACAGTTTCGGACACCATCCGTGTAGAAGATTTCAGTACCGTTAAGTCTATGCGAATATATCTGCCTAAAAATACGGAATGGTATGATTTTTGGACCAATCAGAAACACTCCGGCGGACAATATATCGTGAAAGATACCCCTATTGACATTTTACCACTTTATGTGAAAGCAGGTTCCATCCTGCCAATAGGTCCCGAAGTGCAGTATAGCACCGAAAAATCATGGGACAACTTGGAGATAAAAGTGTATCCCGGTTGTAACGGCGAATTCACACTTTACGAAGACGAGAATGACAACTACAATTATGAAAAAGGAATGTACAGCACCATTACGATGAAATGGAATGACCGTACTCGCATGCTCACTATTGAAAATCGGAAAGGAGAGTTTTCCGGTATGTTGAAAGAACGGAAATTCAACATAGTAACTGCTGATGGCGCAAAAAAGGCAGTGGCTTATAATGGGAAAAAAGTAACGGTTAAAATGTAATGGTTTCTAAAAACAGCTATTAATTTGCATTATGGAAATAAATACTCGTATGAAAAAATATCATCATTATCTTACCCTTTTAAGTTTATTTATGCTGCTCGGCATCCTGAAATTGCAAGCAGCGATACAACTCCCTGCCATATTTTCCAACCATATGGTGCTACAACGTAACTCAGAACTTACTTTCTGGGGATGGGGTATTCCGGGAGAAACAATTTCCATCGCCCCCGAATGGATGAAAGGAGAAATAATCAAAACCCAAGTCAATAATACGGGGAAATGGTCAGCCCGTGTACCTTCCGGCGAAGCCGGCGGACCTTATGAGATTCGTTTCAGCGGCTCGTCAGAAGTAACCTTGACCGATGTCATGCTAGGCGAAGTTTGGCTGTGCAGCGGACAATCCAATATGGAATGGAGCGCCAACCACGGCATAAAGAACGGAGACGAGGAAACGGCAAATGCCCATTGTCCCAATCTCCGAATTTTTCACGTGGCCAGAATAGCCGTCCCGTTCCCTCAAGAAAACTGTTTCTCGCAATGGACACAGTGCACGCCCGAAACGATGCGCAGCACGAGTGCCCTGGCCTACTTCTTCGGCCGCAACATCCAGGAAGAGCTGGACGTGCCGGTAGGAATCATCGTAGCCGCATGGGGCGGAACCACCGCCGAGACATGGACGCCCCGCGAATGCGTAATGAGCGACCCGGTCTTGTGCGACTATCCGTATGAATCCAATCCTTGGTTTCCGGCTGAAACAGGCACGTTGTACAACAGCATGATTTATCCCGTGATGCCCTACGGCATTGCCGGATGCATCTGGTATCAGGGAGAAGCCAACCAAGGCCGTGCCAGCTCCTACGCCCGGGTGATGCAGCGGCTGATAGGCTCGTGGCGTACCGGATTTAACAAGGAATTCCCATTCTATCTGGTCCAGATAGCCCCCTTCCAATACCACTCCAAAGACAACGGACCGGCACTGCTACGCGAGCAGCAGGCCATGTTGCCCGAAATGCTGGACAAGGTCAAGATGATTACCGTGTCAGATTTGGTGGACAATGTGCAGGACATCCATCCACGTGACAAAAGAAGCGTAGGCAAACGTCTCGCCAATCTTGCACTGGACGATACATACCATATATATGCAGGCCCCTATAAAAGCCCGGTCTTTGAAAGCGCCTACCGCAAAGGCAACCATGTGACAATCTCTTTCAAAGACATAAAGAACGGACTGGCCGTACACGGGAAAAGGATAGAGGGGCTGATGATGGCCGCAGCCGGCCAGGAATGGCAAGAGGCCCGGGCCAGGATAGACGGGGGAAAGCTGATTGTCCCGGTAAAAGGAATCGAAAGCCCGGTTTCCATTCGCTACTGCTTCAGTGACGCTGCTCAAGGCAACCTTTTTTCAACGGAAGGCATCCCCTTAGCCCCCTTCCGGGCAGACAGCATTGCCTCTTCTGAAAACATTCCGGTTTCTACAGACAGCGCTTTGGAAGAATCTTTTGAATTCTCGCCCAAGTTCTCTACCGGCAATGCCAATCCCCTTCTCGACTTCCAATACATGGCCGACCCCACAGCAGTGGTGCACGACGGCCGCATTTATGTGTACGGCACTAACGACCACCAGCAATATGATGTAGTGGGCCGTAACGGGAAAAACACCTATCAGCACATCCATTCGCTGACGATGGTCTCTTCTGACGACATGGTGAACTGGACTTATCACGGAGTAATCAATGTAAAGGCTCTGGCTCCCTGGGGAATGGCTTCGTGGGCACCTTCCATCGCTTCGCGCAAGGAGGCCGACGGCAAAACCCACTTCTATCTGTACTACTCCAACAGCGGTTCCGGTGTAGGTATGCTGACTGCCACTTCCCCCGTGGGGCCCTGGACAGACCCATTGGGCAAATGTGTGGTAGACGGTAATACTCCAGGACTCGGCAAGTGTAAAGCTCCCTTCGATCCGGGAGTAGTCATCGACGACAAGGGCATCGGCTGGCTCTCCTTTGGCGGGGGCGACAGCGACGACTACATTCCCGGAGACGCACGCATCGTGCGGCTGGCAAATGACATGAAGACGCTGGACAGCGAAATAGTTGAAATAAAAGCGCCATACCACTTTGAAGCAAACGAACTGAACTATCTGAACGGCACTTGGATTTACACCTACAACACCAACTGGAAGAACCGGGATGCATGGCCCCACAAGGATATAGACAAGCCGAGCCGGTGCTGCATGAGCTACATGACGAGTCGCACGCCACTTGAGACAGACAGCTGGACCTATCGGGACAACTACTTCAAAAATCCCGGCGACTATGGCATGTCCGACAGCAACAACCATACACATCTGGTAAAATTTCAAGGGAAGTACTATCTCTTCTACCACTCACTGGGCTTGCAGGACAGCCGCGACCTCAAAGTGGGTGTCCGCAGTATCTGCGTGGAAGAAATAGAGGTGGACGAAAAGGACCTCACTATCCACATGGGCACAGCCACAGCCAAGGGCGTTTCACAAATCAAGCCTCTCGACCCGTTTGCGCAGCAACAGGCCGAGACCACAGCCGCCACACGCGGCGTTGCCTTTGAACCTACCGGACAGACAGGCAACATGTCTGCCGTAGGAAACAAGAGCGGACAGGCCATCTGTGTCCGCGGTGCGGAATTCCCGCAATCACCTCAAGCCATACAGATGAAGATAAAAGGGAAAGGCTCCATCGAAATACACATGGACAGTCCAGACGGTCCGCTCCTATCCACCTTGACCTTTGATACCGATACGTGGCAAACATTGACAAAGCCGTTGGACAAACGGATAAAAGGCAAACACGACATTTACTTCGTATTCGGGAACGGAAAGTTCTTATTTGACGAATGGAAATTCACAAAATAATGAATCCGTCGGCAGAATCTGCCCAGTATCTCTTCACCCTTGTGATGATATCGCTGCACAATTCGAGCCAACACACAACAAGCCAGCAAGTTACTTTGCCAGCGTTTTGCCACCATATTGGCAAAGTTTTGCCATGCCTTTGGCAAAGCTTTGCCAATGTGGTGGCAAAACCTTGCCAACTTGTC
>ERZ1027215.214-NODE-214-length-24166-cov-7.349799_pt1 | contig 24166 bp, 19 predicted proteins | sample MGYA00519481_ERZ1027215 | MGnify/ENA primary metagenome ERZ1027215 (study PRJEB26926, sample SAMN06164487) | human gut metagenome | biome: ENVO:00009003; feature: ENVO:2100002; material: ENVO:00002003 | host: Homo sapiens | place: USA | collected 2012 ... | reverse complement strand
GTCAGATGTGTATAAGAGACAGTAGAAATTCATTACGAAATTTCTGAAAGATGTGATGTACATTTAAAAGGATTTATTTTCAATATAATAAATAAGAGTTTCCGATTACTCTACAGTTTTGATTCTGACTTTCAACACAAAATCCTTTTCTCAATATGACATGCCTAACAATTACAATGTACACTTTTTACGATTACCTAAGCCTCAAGACAGCAATATAGAAATTAATATATATATATTTATTTTATAAAAACGATATGAAAATAATTGTTGAAAACTCTACTTGGAATAATGTAGGTGATGGATGGTATCAATTTTCATTATACTTTATGTTGAAAGAATGTCTTCCCCAACATGAAGTTATACTAGGGGAAGGTCCTATAAAACGAGCATTCAGAATAACATCATCTAAACAAATGAAAAATGCACTAAACTGGATGGATTATCAAGCAGGAGATATTCACGTTTTCTCGGGCCCCTTGATTCCGACAATAGATACCGAGTATAAACATACGATCCAAGAAATAAAAAAAAGGAAAAAAGACTATGTTCTAATCAGTGCATCAGGTACAGGATTATCCAAATCTAGAGTTACAGAAATTGGTAATTTTTTCAAAAAATATCCACCACTATTTTTTTCTTCACGTGATGAAGAAAGCTTTAATAACTTTAGCCCATATATCAAAAATTCCTATAATGGGATATGCACAGCCTTTCTTGTAGATACGAACATTGATATACAATCCTATAAAATGGAAGAACCGTTTTTCATTAGCAGTTTCTATACAGAATTAGAGCCAAGTTATTCTTTACAAAACAACGATGACGTTTGTAATATTGAAAATTTACAGATAGAACACCATAAAACAAAATTTTATTTACCGTTTAAAATAGCTAGACATTTGAATTTCATGCAACCACAACAAGAATATATTGGTAATCTAAAAATTGTAAGAACGATACAAAATTTAAACACCAGATTTAATCATATAAATTTTGCCATGCCCAATAGCTTTATCAGTTTCAATCCATTAAGTTATTTGGAAATAACAAAGTCATCCCAATTTGTTATTTCTGATAGAGTTCATGCATGTGCCATTGCATTAGCTTGCAATAAACCAGCACGTTTTCTATTTAATACACCTAGAGCTGGGATCTTTGATAGAATGGGATTTGATTACAAATCAAATAATGGTATTATGTATCCTAATATACGAAAAATCAAAGAGGAAAGACAACTACTTATCAAACAAATAATACAACATATAGGCTAATATTCCACTAATATGAGCATCACAAAAGGCATCATACACAATGGCATTGCCAATATCACCCAAAGAGCTATACGTATACTTGACCAGCTTATACTAGTTCCTTTTTTTCTCACAGCATGGGGAGCGGAATATTATGGAGAATGGCTAACTTTGAGTATAATTCCAAGCATATTAGCCTTTTCCGATTTAGGTTTTGGCTCCGCTGTGTGCAATGGATTTGTTTTAGCTTACGCCTCTGGAAATAAACAGCAAGCAGCCAATCTATACAAAAGCGGTATTTGGGTTATCTCAACCACCATATTATTAGGAACAATACTAACAGCCACTATTGTGATGACAGGTTATTATGCTGGATGGTTTGCAAAATCAGTTATCACAGCGAGTGATGCAATGCTGGCCGTAACCATAATGATGACATCTAAATTAATATTATTCTACACGCAACTTGCTGAAGGTTTCTATAGAGGAGCTCGCAGGGCTGCCATTGGAAGTTTTTTAGCTTCAGGCAATAGTTTGTTGAATATAATCGTGGGTATAACAATTCTTAAAGCGGGATATGGAGTTATTAGCCTTGCTTTGTCCAATCTGATAATAGCGGTAAGCTACACTGCATTATATTGGATTATAGGACGAAGAATGATTTCTTTTGATGGATTAAAAGGCAAAATGGAACGTAAAGACATCCGTATGATTACCGCAAAAGGACTAGGATATTTAGCCACCCCGATATGGCAAAGTGTCTATTTTCAAGGTACTACATTTGTAGTTCGCATTGTACTTGGTGCAGAGGCTGTTGCTGTGTTTAATACAGTACGTACAGTATGTCGTTCAGTAAATCAAATATTTAGCATTATCAATGCAGCTATTTTCCCAGATCTCCAATTTGAGTATGGACGCGGTAATCTACCCTTAGTTCAAAAGCTTTTCCGCATAGCTGTTGATTTTTCTATTATAATCGGTTTTATTGGCTCCTGCACCCTTTGTGTCATCGGTTTGAACCTATATAACTGGTGGACACAAAATGCACTGCCTGTAGATAAAACAGTGTGGAATATATTCATGATAGGAGTATTTATGAATGCTGTTTGGTGGACTAGTGTCATATCATATCGAATGACCAATCAGCCCAAACATTTTGCCATAGCCAGTACATCAATGGCGTGTTTCTCTGTACTTGTTTGTTACACTACATCTAAAGTATGGGGATTCAATGGAGCAGCATTGGCTACGACTCTGTTTGAAACAATAATGGCTATATATATACTTCCTGATTCTTGCAAATTATTAAGAATGAAAGTTACAAACCTATTTAAGTTTCAGGACGATTATCATATTCTGTTAGGGAAAATAAAACAACATAACTAAAGTGTACTATAAAGTTGATGAATAATCAGATATATACCATAGAACATGTAAGTTACTAACAGCAAATCTAGAAACATATATTTTGATATCCTTAAAGGAATAGCAATAATTTTAGTTGCATATGGACATGTTTTGCAAACATTCAACTCTAATTGGGAATCTTCGATTATAGGAAAAACTATATATGCATTTCATATGCCATTATTTATGCTTATAAGTGGATACTTTTTCTATCCGAACGTTAAAAAAACAGATTATAACCACTTTATAAAAAAACACTTTACACATCTATAATAGACTATCATTTGTCAGCTTTTATACGCTTTATAGCAGGATTAAGTGGAAGTATTTGTGCTATATGGCTAGCAAGCTATTTACAAAAGATTAAAAATATCACTATCTTAATTGCAAAAATAGGCTTAATTACATTACCAATTTACGTTTTGCACCAGAAGTTCCTAATAATAAATAAAATATTACATATTAACACAAATAATCTAATAATACTAATATGCTTTACTGCAATAGATATCTTTCTGTCAGTCATTATTTATAAATTTCTAAAAAAGAACAAAACTTTGAGCTTACTATTATTTGGCGAATAAATGTTAGTGCAATTAATTTATAAATTGATAATATTATGCAAAAAGTAAAAGTTACAATATCAACTCTTGGTCCTCTTCATCTAATAAAAAGTGCAGAATACCTGTCACAAATAGTAGATGTGACTGTAGTCCAAGGATGGATACCTACATGGTGGAATAGTTGGGGATTAAAATTGGCAAGTAAAATCGCCAAATATGATTTGGAGCATACATTCAAGAAACGTACTCCATCATGCTTGAACGGAAAAAATCACGGTTGTTTTCTTCCTGAATTTTTAAATGTTGTGGCGAGAAAGCTAAACGGAGAAAGGGCCATTACACTAAATGTTAAATCACATGAGCTATTTGGAAAATTCTCAAAGAAATACACAATCAAAGGAGATATATTACATGTGCGTAGTGGATCTGGTCGCGGTGGTGCAATTATTTACGCCCAAAATAAAGGGATTAAAGTTTTAGTAGATCATAGTATTGCGCATCCAGCATATATGGAAAAACATTTGAGAAATGAATTTGAAAAAAACAACACACCATTTAATTTGGGAATCTCTAATCCATTATGGAAGGAAATCATGTACGATTGCGAAGAAGGTGATCGTCTACTTGTTAATTCTGATTTTGTAAAAAACACTTTTATTGAATATGGTTTTGATGCAAATAAAATAGATGTAGTGTATTTAGGTGTTCGTTCAGATTTTTTTGGCTTAAAGAAATCATACGAGCTAACCGGACCTTTAAAAATTCTTTTCACCGGTGGCTTCGGTTTTCGTAAAGGCGCGGAATACTCGCTACGTGCCATGCAAAAATTAGATGATTTAAAAGTAGATTATGAATATATTGTTGTAGGCAGTAATGCTGAAGCTCAAACATTATTAAAGCAATATCCTATCAAACATCTTAAACTCATTGGCATGGTACCTCAGGACAATCTTAAACAATATTTATCCGAAGCTGATATATATCTGTTCCCATCATTATGTGAAGGCTGTGCAAGTAGTGGTATGGAAGCAATGGCTGCAGGGCTACCTGTTATTTCTACTGTAGAAAGTGGATTACCTATTACAAATGAAAAAAATGGACTTGTGATTGAATCTAAATGTGTTGATGATATAGTTGATGCTATTTTAAAATTACGCAATAATCAAATTATGCGCACACAACTCGGTATAGCCGCTTCAAAACTGATTCAAAATAACTACACATGGGAAAAATATGCAGCAAATGTTGCTGACATATATAATAAAATGATATGAATAAATATATATTTTCTCCTATATTTGCTCTCATATTAGGTCTTGCTAATAACCTTATTGTGCCTTTTGTGGGAGAAGTTACAGGTTCGTTTATATTGATTATACTGACAATGCCTTTTTGGTTATCCCAAATAGACCAAAATGACAAAATTGTAAAATGGGCGCTAAAATTATTCTTATGCTTATTATTAATTCAATTTATCACAGAGTTGTTCCATGATCGTAACATGATATTGGATAAAGTTAAAGGCATTGCTGTGACAATCACAGGTATGGTACATTTTTTCTTTTTCTATACCATTTATTCAAAAAACATCAAAACAATACAATGGTATGTTTTAGGTCTTATACTGTCCCCATATTTATTTCCATCCGAATTTCAACAAAACTTGAATAGTGGATATTCAGAAGAAAATGTAACATATTTCAAGTTTTTTGTGGTTCCAGCCATTACAAACTGTTTAATGCTACTGACATTGTTCATCAAGAAGCAGCATTGGCATAAAACGATAGCATTAACAATGACTTATTTAGGAGCATTGTTTATAGTGATGGGAGCTAGAAGTGGAGGTCTGACATTATTTATAGCAGGTGGCATTTACGTATATGTATCAAATAATAAAATCCGAATTCCTCAACTAAAGAAAAGACTACTGACTATCTTCACATGCACCTTGCTACTTTATGAAGGTGTCTATGTACCAATGGTAATGGCAGGAAATATAAAAGCAGGAAATACAGAACAATTACTAAAAAGTTCAAATCCTTATAATCCAATAGAGATACTAAAAATGGGAAGAACTGATTCTTTAATTCCATTTTATGCTTTTATGGATAATCCGTTAGTCGGATGGGGATATTGGGCAACAGATGTTGGGCATAAATATGCCAAAATGCTATTTAACATGAGCGGGGGGGATGATAAACAGTATGAGAAAATTATCAACCATTATAAACGCATACCTGGTCATAGTGTATTGTTCTACTTTGCGTGTGCATTTGGTGTTGGAGCATTGATATGCGTTTTCCTTTTATGGTATAAATCAGCAAAATATACTTTTTATTCATTAATGTGCAATGATAGGTATCAGTTATATAGAATTTTTTGTCTAATGAACATAACATGGCATTTGCTATTCTCCCCTATACCTCATTTCAAATACCTTCCTGCATATATGGCATTTCTAATAATTTCATCAAGAAGTGCATTGAGAATAAAAAAAAGATGCAATATAAAAAAACAGTAACTTATAATGGTAAATGCTCTATTATTTCTATTAGTTATTATACTTGTTGTAGTATTCTCTGGTATATATCCTAAACAAACAATCACAACTACCTCTTTTCCTACTGAAATATTATCAAGAAATAACACACAAATTATAAAAGGGTTAGCAATGATTATGATACTAACCCAACATATTTGTGGTAACTGGACAAATATATTCACACCATTTGGAGGAATAGGAGTAGCTCTATTTTTATTTTTTTCAGGTTTTGGACTTAATCAATCATATAAAAAAAATGGTATAAAGTCTTTTTGGAAAAAGAAAATTATAAGAGTAATTTGCCCATACGCATTGTTTAGAATTCTTTGTGTAATGGTCTATAACAATGTGAACTTATGGGATTTTTTACTTGATATTCTTTGTTATAAATCAGAATATTGGTACATAGACTACTTAATAAGATGCTATATCGTATTTTGGATAGCTAAGCGTTTCTTTGGTAGATATCAATTTATTATATTGACATGTTTTGCAATATATACATTCCTTTTCATGAGTAGTACACGTTCTGAGCAATCATTAAGTTTCCTAATTGGTGTTTTAAGTTCTGAATATTACAACATAATCTTGAAATGGAATAGAAAGAGGTGGTTAATAATTATGTGTTTATCAGGCATTTTTGGTATTTCTTGTTTACTTATTAAACAAATACCACTAGTAAGAGAGTATATGGGAACATACATATATTCTATTGTCGAACTTGGCATAAAACTACCGTTGGGTATAGCTTTTTCTATAGCTTTATTACAATCACCAGCTATAATAAAAAATAGTTCATTATTGTCTATATGTGGATTATGCAGTCTTGAATTGTATCTTGTACATATGCAAATACGAATGCTTATAATTAAAGATTCATTTATTCAAGGCATAGCTATAGTTATTATAAGTTTATTAATAGCATACAGTTTCCATAAAATGACAAATGTATTGTTTAAGACGAAATTTTGATATTACAGCTATAAAATGTCTTAATTTAAATAATATTATTATGAAAATTTGTTTCATCACAACCGGTGATATAAAGAATATTGCAACAGCAAAAAGAGCACTGGGACTAGCAAATCCCTTGGCTGATTTAGGATGGGAAGTTTCCATTATTATGGAAAATTGCGAAGAAAACAAACATAGAACAATGATGGAATGTGACTCTCGCATTAATCTCTATTTTTTTAATAAATGTTCGATGACACAAGAACGTAAGAAAAAAAACGACTTAATAAAAGAGATTAATCCAGACTTTTTGTATATATGTGCATTTGTTACACGCAATATTGTTGGAATAAAGCATAAATGTAAGAAAATAGTTGAACATTCCGAACTCCAATCAGGCATACCGGACATGAAAGGATTACGCAAACTTTTTTGCTATATTTATGAGTATTATTCCATTATATATAGTGATGGATTGCTAAATGCTAGTAGATATCTTCAAAATATTTACAGAAGACGATCTAAAAAAGTATTTAAGGGAAAAATGCCTATGCTTTATTATCCTTATGCCTTTAACACCAATGTAGTTAAAGTAATAGAAAAAGAAAACATTAAAGATAAGTTTAAAAAATATTTGTCCCAACCGACATTAGTATTTTTAGGAACTGTTACTAGAAATTATGGGGTCTTTACTATTATTGACGCAGTTAAGCAACTCAAAGATCAAACCCGTCCTTTTAATGTACTGATATTGGGCAAAGGTCGTCATTATGAAGATGCAAAAACATATGTATCTGAAAATTATTTAAGTGATATAATAGAAATGCCTGGTTTTGTAGACGAAGAGGATATTTCTCAATACTTTAGCGTTGCATCTGCATTCATATCTCCAATGAATGATACAACTCAGGATTGGGCACGTTGCCCAAGCAAAATGTATTTGTATCTACCTTATAAAAAACCAATTATCACATGTAAGATAGGTGAACCATATGAAATACTTCAGGACAAAGGATTTTATTATACTTCAGGTAATGCAAAAGATATGGCTACACAAATGAAGAAGATCATAGAAAACAATAAATATACAGCTGATGCACATGCAGAAAAACACTCTTGGAATGTTCGAGCACAAGAATTAGACAATTGGATAAAGTTAACATGGAAATAGTTTTATTATGAAACAAATAATTAGAGCTACCAATGGTCCCAAACATCACCTCTTTGGATTCCATGATTTGGTTGCATTTAACCAAACTGGTGAAAAATTACTTTCTTTAGAAGCAGATGTTATTAATAGGCCTCCATTACCCGGTGAACAGTTTGGTGTGGGATATGTATTATGGGAAAAACAAGAATTTGTCAAACTTGGTGAAACATGTGCGATGAATTATCCTCAAGGAGCACGCCAGCAATGGATAGACAATACACATTTTATTATCAACAATAGAGTTGGCGATCATTGGGGAGCAGACATCTACAATGTGGAAAGTGGAAAAAAAGTAAAAACGATAGATTCCACCTGCCATATTTTAAGCGCAGACAAAAAGAAATGTTTTGGCATAAATTATGCTCGTCTTCACAGATTGGGTGGTTATGGATATATAGGCATTGATGATCCATATTGCAATAAAGAAACACCTGAAAAGGATGGCATATATGTGACAGACATTGAAAATAATACAACAAAGCTATTGGTTAGCATTCAAGATATAAGTGAATGTGATGCCACCACATCTGCACATAATGGATTTCATCATTATGTCACTCATCTAGTTTTAAGTCCAAACGGAAAACGCATTGCTTTTCTGCATAGATTTTTTCTTTCTGATGGAGGTTTACGTACAAGACTTATGACAATAGGTGTAGATGGTAAAGATTTAAGATGTTTAGCTGTAGGTTTCCTAAGCCATTTCGATTGGAGAAATGACAATTCAATCTTTATTTGGGGACGTGCAGGAGGAAATATAGATGCTATGCGCAGTAATCCTTTATTTTCAAATCCGCTCATAAAACCATTTATGGGAGTAGCTAAGAGCTTGGCAAGAAAGGTATTAAAACGTTCAAAAGGTATGTCTATGAGTTTTTTAATGTGCATGGATAAGGATATTAAAGATATCAAACCTTTTGCCCTTGGAATTATTACAGAGGATGGTCATCCCATGTGTTGTCCGACAGACCGGAATATTGCTATTTGCGATAATTATCCGGATAAGTTAACACACTGTCGTACATTGTTCTTTTATGATTTTGAAAAAAATGAACGCACAAATCTAGGAACATTTAGAATGTCTGATGAGCAACCCGTCACAGACAATTTTATACAATTTTCTCAAGGTGTAGATTTAGAAATAATGAAACTTTTTTCACCATCTTTATTCAGTTTCACACGCTCAGGATTACACTGCGATCTACATCCTCGTTGGGATGCCAATGGAAAAATGGTGGCTTTTGACAGTATACATGAAGGAACTAGACAAATTTATATATGCAAAAGATAAGAAAGCCTGTAAAAATGGCAATTTTACAACCAGAAGTACCTCATTATAGGACTGAATTTTTCCAAAAATTGGCTAATAACATGAAGAAATTGGATATTTTTATATTCAATCCATTATCTTCTACCAAACAATCCGGCTTTAAGGTTGATTTTGAAAATCTGATATATATTGCAAACAAGAAAATAAAAGGAATACTCATATATAATCCATTTCCTATCCTATGGAAATATGACACTTTGGTATTGATGCTACATTTTGCACATCTGACAACGTGGCTATTGCTACTGACTAAATTCATTCATCGCCGCCAAATCATATTATGGGGACAGGGCATCAGTGTAAAAAGATATTTACAGGAAGAAAAACAACCAGACTGGAAGTTGAAATTGCAGATCCGTCTTGCTGATGGCGTTTGGATTTATACAGAAAAAGATGCCAATCAATGGAAAAAGATTTTCCTAAACAAACCTATTGTAGCCTTAAATAATACATTAACAGGTGTAACAGAAATGGTAGAGTACAAGCCTGTAAATTCAAAAAATGAATTAAAATGTAAATATAATATCACACAAGAAAATATACTGATTTTTTGTGCACGTTTTGAAAACAATTATCGCCGGACAGATTTATTAATAGAAACCATTAAACAACTAAATACAGAAAAATATGGTTTCATTATAATAGGCGCAGGAAAAAACAAACCAGATTTTTCCCTTTATAACAATGTGTATGATTTTGGTGCCATATACGACACCAATATCAAACGCGAATTATTTTACATTGCAGATTTATATTTTCAACCAGGATGGGTAGGTCTGTCTATTGTAGAGGCTATGGCATACGGTAAACCCATTTGCACATTTATACGCTCAGAGGAAACTAAGCAATGTGTGGAATATTCTTATATTGAGAATAATACAAACGGATTAATATTTACGAATATTGACGATTGCATAACACGAATATCGCAATTGACGAATGACGAGATAAAACAATTAGGAGCGAATGCTAAAAAAAAGGTAGCACAATTATTAACTCCTCAAAACATGGTAGCAAATGCTTTAAGTATTCTTTAAATAATTAATATAATATGGATATGAAAATAGCAGTAGCCGGAACTGGTTATGTCGGATTAAGTATAGCCACTCTTTTAGCTCAACACAACAAAGTCTATGCTGTTGATATAATAGCCGAAAAAGTAGAAAAAATAAACAATAGGATTTCTCCTATACAAGATGAGTATATTGAAAAATATCTAAAAGAAAAAGAGCTAAACCTTACCGCCACTCTTGATGGAGCAAAAGCATATAAAGATGCGGATTTTGTTGTGATTGCTGCTCCGACTAATTATGACCCAGCAAAAAATTTCTTTGATACTCATCATATAGAGGAAGTAATAGACCTCGTTTTAAGCGTAAATCCTAATGCCATAATGGTAATTAAGAGCACTATTCCTGTTGGGTATTGCCGCAATCTATATGTAAAATATGCCAAAATATTTACAGAAACGCCGCAGTTACAAGGCAAAAAGTTCAATTTGCTTTTTTCGCCTGAATTCCTTCGAGAAAGCAAAGCTCTTTATGATAATTTATACCCAAGTCGCATTATCGTTGGCTATCCCAAAATAATCACAGAGAAACAATTTGATGAAGAAAATTCAGCTATCCGTGCCATAGCTGATATTTCCACTTTAGAACAGGCAGCAAAAACATTCGCAGCCCTGCTTCAGGAAGGAGCCATTAAAGAAAACATAGATACACTGTTTATGGGGCTAAAAGAGGCAGAAGCCGTTAAACTATTTGCCAATACATATCTTGCACTTCGCGTCAGCTATTTCAATGAATTGGATACATATGCAGAAGTGAAGGGACTTGATACACAAGCTATAATCAACGGAGTAAGTCTTGATCCACGCATCGGACAGCATTATAACAATCCTTCATTTGGTTATGGCGGTTATTGTTTGCCTAAAGATACAAAGCAGTTACTTGCCAATTATGCAGACGTTCCGGAAAATCTGATAGAAGCTATTGTTGAAAGCAATCGTACTCGCAAGGATTTCATAGCCGACAGAGTATTAAATAAGGCAGGCTATTATGACTATTACAATCATGGCAAATTTAGCCCTTCGGATGAGAAACGTTGTATTATTGGTGTTTATCGCCTTACCATGAAATCAAATTCTGATAATTTCCGCCAATCATCAATTCAAGGTGTAATGAAACGTATAAAGGCAAAGGGTGCAGAAGTAATCATTTATGAACCTACACTTGAAAATGGTTCGACATTCTTTGGCAGCCGTGTGGTTAATGAACTAACATCATTTAAAGCCCAGTCTGATGCAATCATTGCCAACCGTTATGATATCTGCCTAGATGATGTACAGGATAAGGTTTATACTCGAGATATATTCAGACGGGATTAACTATTTTAAATAAACAGATAAATTCATGACACAATATTTAAGTGATAAATTCAAAGTTCTATCATTAATATCCATTATTCTTGTATTATATATCCACTCTGGATTTCATGACTATCCCAATGAAATACAAGGAATGGTATTCAACGCTAATTTGCAGAGTTTTATTAGTGGAATGATAGGACGATGTGCAGTTCCATTATTTTATGCGATAAGTGGATACTTATTCTTCACAGGTCTTTATGATGGAGGAAATGCTAATTACCAAAAATTGTGGTTCAAAATAAAGAAAAGAGGAAAAACATTGCTTGTTCCTTATATTATAGCCTGTCTTTTTCCTGTTGTATTTAATTTAGTATTAGAATTTATTCCTGGCATAGAACAATTTGTAAATAATAAAGGGATTTCTAAAAATTTTCATCAACCAATAGATAAGATCTTAAATTTTATATATTTTGATTCAGGAAACGGCAGCCCATACGCATTCCATCTTTGGTTTCTTCGTGATTTAATATTTATAGTTGTTCTATCTCCTATATTACTTTATGCGAGCGAAAAAACCAGCAAATATGCAGTTTGTGGAATACTATTCTTTCTGAACTATTTCGCAATACCAATTCTACCTTTATCAGGTATGTTTTGGTTTATGTTTGGATATTGCTTTTTAGATAAATTGTCAAATTTGAAATCTATATTTATTCCAGTTATCTTTACCGTCTTGTGCATAACAGAGATATTATATCCATGTGAATTATGGAAACAAATAAAAATTCCAATTATTATTATTGGAATAACCTCAATATGGATTTTATATGACAAGTTCTGTCCAAAGGATTTTGAAATTAAAAAGCATAATGTACTCATGAAAGCGTGTGGATTTACTTTCTTCATTTATCTTTTCCATGAACCTACATTAAATATTATCAGAAAAATTTTAATTATCCCATTCCATCATTCAAGTTTCGGATTTGCATTCAGTTATCTTGCAAGCCCTTGGATATTTGCAGTAATATGGATTATTATTGGCATTGGTTTTAAACGAATAATGCCACATATTTATAGTATTTGCACAGGTGGACGATAAGATATTTTACAAAAAGCACAATGAAAATACTACATTACATCCCCAGTATTGATCGCACATCGGGTGGTGTCGGTGCATACATGCAACTGCTAACAACCGAATTGGGAAAATTGGTGGAACTCCACGTTGTAACCCATCGCGAGGCAAATCCGTTGACTTTGGAAAACTGCACCGTTCACTATATACCGAAAAATAACAATCCTTTCTCAAACAAAGGAAAAACGGAATTTTTAACTCTGCTCAATGATATCAAGCCGGACGTGTTTCATGCGAACAGTTGTTGGTTACCATTATCAGCACGCACCACTATATGGGCTAAGAATATCGGATATACTGTAGTATATACTCCACATGGAATGCTTGAACCGTGGATTATGAAACGTCATTATTGGACAAAAAAATTTCCCGCATCACTGCTATTCCAAAAACGAGGAATACAAATAGCAAACGTCATACACGCTACGGCAGAAAGTGAAAAACATAATCTTACGCAGCTAGGATGGAACAATAATATAGAAGTAATTCCTAATTGTGTGGAAATAGATAAGATCACAATGAAGGAGTCATGGATACGAAATAAGAATATCTTATTTTTAAGTCGTGTCCATGTAAAAAAGGGTATCAACTTCTTGATAGAAGCTACAGCGAATTTAAAAACGGAATTACAAGGATATACAATCAACATTGCAGGAGAAGGTGAAGAAAGCTATATCAATGAATTAAAGCAATTAGCCTCTAAATTAGGTGTTGAAAATTTAATTCATTTCATAGGAGGTGTATACGGTGATAAAAAGTGGGAACTTTTTAAAAAAGCCGATCTGTTTGTTCTACCTACACATAGTGAAAACTTTGGTATAGTGGTAGCTGAAGCACTTGCATGTGGTACACCTGTCATAACTACCCAAGGAACTCCATGGCAAGAGCTGGAAAGTTATCATTGCGGATGGTGGACAGAAATAGGAACCGAAGCTACGACTAAAGCTCTCAAAGAATTTCTGCAATGTACAGAAACACAACTGGAGCAAATGGGAAAAAATGGAAGAAAATTAATAGAAGAAAAATACTCATCACAAAAAGTTGCTCAAGATATGGTTGAACTATATAAAAAAGTTTGTCTATAAACATGGAACTCAACATAGCAGAAAACCGCAATCATCTGAACTACTCCAAATGGATCTATGTAAAACGTATACTGTGGACATTCGGAAAATTCTTTTTCCGTAATTCTCCCCGTATAGCTTTCGGATACAGAAATACGATACTACGCCTATTCGGAGCTAAAATAGGAAAACATGTCCATATCTACTCCTCCACCGTTATCTGGTTCCCGTGGAATCTGGAAATAGGCGATTGGAGTGCCATTGGAGAAGAAACCCTGATCTATAATTTAGGTAAAGTAACAATAGGAGAAAAAGCTACTGTCAGCCATCGGGTCCATGTATGTGCAGGCACACATGACTATACCGATCCGGCTCTTCCCCTACTACGTCCCGAAATCCGTATCGGCAATCAGACATGGATTTGCGCTAATACATTCATCGGTCCTGATATAGAGATTGGGGAAGGTGCTGTGATAGGCGCAGGTACAGTAATGGTAAAAGACGCAGAGCCGTGGGGAGTTTATACAGGAAATCCGGCTAAATATATAAAAAAAAGAATATTAAAGAAATGAATATAGTCAAAAATAATTACATGGGGGGGGTAAAAACAAAGGTATTATTCTCTTAAAGTTCATTGCCGCCTTTTTAATAACTTATTCACACATGGGAATATTATTTCCTAAATACGGTAGCTTAGTTACCGGTGGGGCAATAGGTGACGGTTTATTCTTTTTCTGTTCCGGTTTTACTCTATTTATGGGAAGACAAGACGGTTTTCCGAATTGGTATAAAAGACGAATTAACAGAATTTATCCCACTATCATAATGTGGGCACTGGTATCGGCAGTAATTTTCAATTGGAATTGGCAAATCACAGACTTAATAACAACCCCTAAATATTGGTTTATACCATGTATTATGGCATATTATGTCATCTTCTATTTCATCCGTACTTATCTATTGAAGTATTTAAATCAAGTCTTTGGCATAGCTTTCCTGCTTGTGGCAATCAGTAGTTTCTGGGTATTAGATTTTAACCATTCGGTAATGTATGCCGCGGTTCCATTTATGAGAATATATTATTTTCTTTTTATGATGCTAGGCGCTATGGTAGCCATCAGAAAATACAAGGTTGTATCTCCTCTCAAGTCCGGAGGTTATGCCTTGGTAAGTCTTATTACATATTATGTACTTATGGGAATTTATAAAATAGATCCGTTCTTCTGTAAATTCCAGTTAATATCACTTATTCCGTTATTGAGTAGTATTTATTGGATATATAGATTTTGTGACACACCTCAGATTTATAAAATATTGGAATACAAATCAGGAGGAAAGTTTATTTATTTTATCTCAACTTTAACTTTGGAAATATATATGGTTCAATATGCCATCTTTACAGATAAACTCAATAACATATTTCCACTGAATATCATCATTATATATATCATCATATTTATTGCTGCATATCTGCTAAAATGCACAGCCCATCTTTTTTCACAGGTATTCAGCAATGAGCCTTTCAATAACAAAAGTATATATCAAGTATAACGAAAGCTATTATGAATAATTCCATAGCTGCCATCATTCTTACATACAACGAAGAGAAACATATATCCCGTTGTATCAACTCGCTTAAAAACATCTGTGAGGAAATATTCGTCATCGATTCTTTCAGCAAGGACCGAACTGTAGAAATTGCGAAAGAAGCAGGAGCGCAAGTTTACCAAAATCCTTGGAAAAACTATGCGACACAGTTCAACTGGGGGCTGAAGAATTGTCCCATTACAACAGAATGGATATGGCGCATTGACGCTGATGAGTTTTTGGAGGGTAACTTGGGACCTGCCATGAAAAAAGCATTGGCGGAATGTAACAATGAGGTAAATGGAGTATACGTCCGCAAGCGTATAGATTTTATGGGAAAGCCTCTGCTACACGGGGGATGGTATCCTTCTTACCACCTGAAAGTATGGCGAAGAGGACATGGGGAGTGTGAGAACCGATGGATGGATGAACATATCCGCATCTTCAGTGGAACAACAATTACAGTGGAAGAGGGGAATCAAGTGGACGCCAATTTGAATGACCTGACCTGGTGGACAGAAAAGCACAATGGATATGCTACACGGGAAATGGCGGATATGCTGATGATGGAATACGGACTGGACGACAGAGGCAAAGAAGTACAGGCCAAGTTTTGGGGTACAGAGGAACAGCGTAAACGGTGGCTGAAAGTGAAATATATAAAAGCACCGCTATTCTTACGGCCATTTATCAATTTCAATATACGCTACATTCTGAAAGGGGGATTTCTGGATGGAAAAGAGGGCTTTATATGGCACTTTTTACAAGGTTTCTGGTATCGTTTCCTGGTAGATGCCAAAATTTATGAAATTAAAAAACGCTTTGGATGGAATGACAAGAGAATCAAGGCATTCATAAAAGAAACGTATTTAGATAAATAACCACTTACATTATAAAAGCATCAACATTATGAAAGTTTCAATTATCACCTCCTGCTACAACCGGGAAGCCACCATTCGTGGAGCAATAGAAAGTGTGCTGGAACAGGATTATCCCGACATAGAATACATTGTGGTGGACGGAGCGTCGAAAGATAACTCGCTGGCTGTCATCAATGAATATAAAAACGGGATAGATACAATTATCTCCGAGCCGGATAAAGGTATGTATGAAGCGATCAACAAAGGAATACGTGCAGCAACAGGAGATATTATCGGTCTGATTCACTCCGATGATTTCCTGTTCTCATCTCACACCATCTCCGACATAGTGAAAACATTCGAGGAACAGGATGCGGATATGATATACGGCAACGGGGTCTTTGTAGATTATGACGACACCAACCAGATGATACGAAACTGGATAAGCGGACGGTACAGTAAAGAGAATGTGAAAAACGGATGGCTCCCACTCCACCCCACTGTCTATATAAAGAAGGAGTGTATGGATAAATGGGGGCTTTACAACGAAAGTTATAAGATAGCCGCCGACTCGGATTTGCTGGTGCGCTATCTGTATGAAGCCGACCTGAAAGTATATTACCTGAACAAATACATTGTGAAAATGAGAATGGGGGGGCTTTCTACCGATGCGGGAAAAAGCAAACTGAAATGGGCGGAGGACTTGAGAATGTATAAAAGTCACGGCATAAAACCCATCTCGGCACTGAAAGGCAAAATTCTTTCAAAGATTCCACAGTTCATTGAAGCCAGACTGCCGTGGAGTGAAATACCGGAAGCAGAGGAAGAGAGCCTGATACAACCTGACGCCGCAAATAAAAAAGAATGAGAATACGTTTACTGATTCTAACCTTGCTGATTATCGGAGTTCATCAGCATATACAAGCACAATATATGCTGGGAACCACCGGTATGATGAATATTCCTACCGCCGACAGGCAGAAGCCGGGAACAGTGATGCTGGGAGGAAATTATCTGCCCAAACAGATGATGCCTGCACGATTCGACTACAACACGGGAAATTACTTTGTGAGCATCAGTTTCTTTTCCTTTCTGGAACTTGCCTATCGGGAAACTTTAATAAAGGGGGACTATGTATCATCCAAACCTAAATACAATCAGCAGGATCGTTCCTACTCCATCCGGCTGTGTGTGTGGAAAGAAGGAAAGTTTCTGCCGGGAATAGCACTGGGAGCCAATGACCCGATAGCGGATAAAGGAGCCAATACTTTTCAATCTTACTATGGGGTGATAACGAAAGGATTCCATCTGGGAGGAGAGCATTATCTCTCAGCTTCTTTGGGATATTATCTGGAAGGCGGGAAGAACAGTAATACCAAATGGTTCGGCAATAAATACAAAGGTGTATTCGGAGGGATAAGCTATATACCCGCTTTTTGCAAAGAGTTGAAAATGATGGCCGAATATGACTCGGACGGGGTGAATGTGGGAGCAGCTGTCAGGCTGTGGAAACATTTGTCCATGCATGCTTTTACCCACGATTTTACTTGCGTATCGGGTGGTATACGCTATGAGTGTACCCTAATACATTGACACAATGAGCAGATATTTAATAGTAATCCTCCTTTCGGCATGGAGCATCTCCCTCCGGGCACAAGTGGCCGAGAAACTACAGCAACTGGGAATGGAGAACATACAAACGGTAACGGAGGTGAACGGCAACACGACGATTGCTTTTGAGGACAATGTATATAGAGGCACTTACCGGGGTATAGGCAAAGCCATCGAAGCTGCCATGGAAGGAATGCACGGGGGAAATCTGCAAATGGTGGTGCTGGAACACAGTATCCCCCAGCTATGCATTACGCTGACCGAGAAGGTGATAACCGAATATAAGGAGAAACAGATTACCATAGGGGAAGTGTACCGGCAGATGGGAATCAGCTATGATACCGATGAAGCGATGGAGGTACTGAAAAAGAGACACCGGACACTCAATTCATCGGCAGGGAAAGTAGACATTGTGGTCTATCCGGAAGTAAAACTGGAAAACTCCAGCTTTGACCGACTTTATACTTACTATGTCAACCTGGCTCCTGCCGTAGAGATGGCTTTATGGAAAGGGGCGGAACTGACGGCGCAAGTGGTATTCCCGGTAGCGACCAACCTAAAAGGACAGTATAAGAAGATACGTCCCGGAGTGATTGCACTGTCGCAAGAGTTTTGCTTCGGCAAAGGATTTTTGGGGCGAGTAACAGCAGGAAACTTTACCAACAACCGCATGGGGGCACAAGCGGAGATGAAATACCGCACAGCGAATGGCAGACTGGAACTGGGAGCTGTAGCAGGAGGTACCGTGCAATCTGTGCTGACCGACGATGAAGGATGGTATATCAGCCGGAAACTGCGGATGAATGCCGCACTGAAAGCATCTGTGTATGAACCTCGCTTCAATTTGCAATTTGATTTGCAAGCTGCACGTTATCTATATGGAGATTATGGAGTAAGAGGCGACTGCACCCGCCATTTCGGAGAATATGCCATCGGCGTGTATGGAATGTATACCGACGGGGAAATAAACGGTGGATTCCATTTTGCCATCCCGCTGCCGGGCAAGAAGTGGAGCCGTAACCGGGGGATACGTGTCAGGCAAGCGGATTATTTTGCCATGGAATACAGTATGGAATCCTGGGGCAGATATGCGGATGAAAAAATGGGGGAAACTTACCGTACCCGACCTGATGAGAACCGGAGCAACCGGTTTTTCCAACCGGAATATATACGCTATTTCCTGATAAAGGAAGCAAATAAATAGATTACTAATTTTTAAAAACGAAGAAAAATGAGAACAAACAAGTTTTTTAAAACAGGTTTGCTGCTGTTTGTAGCAAGTTTGGGATTAATAAGCTGCGGGGATGACGACAAAGAACCGGAAATTGTAGTTGACCCTGTAAGCGAAAATGTGGAATATTACATTGAAGGTAAAGTAGTAGCGGATAATGCCGCACTGGAAGGAGTCAGCGTTACAGCAGGAGAGGCTACCGCAACCACAGACGAAAACGGTCAATATTCACTGACGGTAAAAGATAAGAAAACTTATACGGTGAGCTTTGCCAAGAAGGGATATAAAACTGTTTCTGACGCATCAGTGGAAATAGCTAAGAACGCTACCAACAAGAGTCTGATAGCATTGAACGTAACTATGAACAAGGAAGGCGTGGCTGTGACTGTTGATCCTGAAAGTGATAAAGTAATTACAGAAAAAGGAGAAGGGGAAACTGAAGATGCCCAGACTGTCTTGACTATTCCCGTTGGTGCCGTATCAACCGCTACCGACGTAACTCTTACTCCGTATCTGGAGGCTGTTGCAACCGATGTGACTCCGGGCAGCAAGGAAGAAGCGATTCCCATGACTAATATTGCTATCAGTTCCAGCCAGGATGCAGCCCTAAATCAGGATGTTACCTTGTCTGTAGCCAATGCTAGTTCCAGCGATTATTATTTTGACGAAGTAGAGGTATACGAAAAGACTAACGCACGTGCTATCGGTGACTGGAAGAAATATGCCGACGCCGCTTTTGATAAAGCGACCAACAGCTACATAGCTGCCATCAAAAAGGGAAGTTCACTGAATAAGGATTATTCTATCCGTGTAAAGAGTGAAAAGAATGTCAGCGAAACCAAGAACGATGAAATATTGAAAGAAGACAGTTACAGTAACGCAGGAAATATGAGCGCTACTACTTATGATATTCCTTATACTGCCAAATTAGGATGGGAAATCTCTGCATCCGGACTGGATGAAGGTGCTCTTTCATTGGTGAAAGCTGCCATAGCCGCACAAGAAGGTGGATCGGAAGGTGTATACACCGTAAACAAAACCTTTACAGCCCACGTAAGCGGTGACTATATTCTGTATTTCTCTTGCAAAGCCAAATATGTAGAAAAAGAATACACTTTCTCTATTGCCGGTAAAAAAGCAGTTGCCAAAGTGAAACACTACTTGGGAACAGACTTTATTTATACCAACCAAAGCGCAAGTATGCACGGCGGCGGTTCTATGGAATAAAACATTTTTTCTAGAATAATACAAAATATGAGTAAAAAAGTAGCATTGATTTCAGGTATCACAGGACAGGACGGCTCGTTCCTGGCCGAGTTCCTGATAGAAAAAGGATACGAGGTACATGGTATCCTGAGACGTTCTTCTTCATTTAACACTGCACGTATAGAACATCTGTATCTGGACGAATGGGTACGGGATATGAAGCAGAACCGATTGGTGAACCTGCATTGGGGGGATATGACGGACAGTAGCTCACTGATACGTATCATACAGTCCGTACAACCTGACGAGATTTATAATCTGGCCGCACAAAGCCATGTAAAAGTAAGCTTCGACGTGCCCGAATACACAGCGGAAGCGGATGCGGTAGGTACGCTGCGCATGCTGGAGGCGGTACGTATATTGGGGCTGGAAAAGAAAACCAAGATTTATCAGGCATCTACTTCGGAACTTTTCGGACTGGTGCAGGAAGTTCCTCAGAAAGAGACTACTCCTTTCTATCCCCGTTCTCCATACGGAGTAGCCAAGCAATATGGTTTCTGGATAACCAAGAATTACCGCGAAAGCTATGGCATGTTTGCCGTAAACGGTATTTTGTTCAATCACGAAAGTGAACGCCGGGGCGAAACTTTTGTTACCCGGAAAATTACCCTGGCGGCGGCACGCATCGCACAAGGATTCCAAGATAAACTGTACTTGGGGAATCTGAACTCCCTGCGCGACTGGGGATATGCCAAAGACTATGTGGAATGTATGTGGCTGATTCTGCAACACGATACGCCCGAAGACTTTGTTATAGCCACCGGAGAATATCACACTGTACGCGAATTTGCCACCCTTGCTTTCAAGGAAGCGGGCATCGACTTGCGCTGGGAAGGTGAAGGTGTGAACGAGAAAGGTATTGACACAGCTACAGGCAAGGTGCTGGTAGAGGTGGATCCCAAATATTTCCGCCCGGCAGAGGTGGAACAATTACTGGGAGATCCTACCAAAGCCAAAACGTTACTGGGATGGAATCCCCGCAAGACTTCATTCGAGGAACTGGTGAAAATCATGGTGAAACACGATATGAAATTCGTGAAGAAACTTCATCTCAAAGCAAGCTGTTAAATCATTAGTCAAGAATTTCAATGGAGAAATCAGCCAAAATTTATATAGCAGGGCACCACGGACTCGTGGGCTCCGCTATTTGGCGTAACCTGCAAGAAAAGGGCTACACCAACCTGACCGGCAGAAGCCACAAGGAACTGGACTTGCTGGACGGAGTTGCCGTAAAGGACTTCTTTGACCAAGAAAGACCGGAATATGTAATCCTTGCCGCCGCCCACGTGGGAGGTATCATGGCAAACAGCACATACAGGGCGGACTTTATCTACAAGAACCTGCAAATACAACAGAACGTGATAGGGGAAAGCTTCCGTCACGGAGTGAAGAAATTATTGTTTCTGGGAAGTACCTGCATTTATCCCAGAGATGCACAGCAGCCGATGAAGGAGGATGCTCTCCTCACCTCCCCGCTGGAATATACGAATGAGCCATACGCCATCGCCAAAATAGCGGGGCTGAAAATGTGCGAGAGTTTCAACCTGCAATATGGTACCAACTATATCGCTGTAATGCCCACGAACCTGTATGGCCCCAATGATAACTTTGATTTGGAACGCAGCCATGTGCTGCCTGCCATGATCAGGAAAATACATCTTGCCAAATGCCTGAACGAGGGTGACTGGGAGAACATACGCTATGATCTGGATATGCGCCCGGTGGAAGGTATAAACGGAGAGAGCAGAACAGAGGAGATACTGGCTGTCCTGAAAAACTACGGCATCAGCAAGGACGGGGTGGAACTGTGGGGAACAGGCACGCCGCTGCGCGAATTCTTATGGAGTGAGGAGATGGCGGATGCCAGTGTTTTCATCATGGAGCATGTGGACTTTAAAGATACTTACCGTCCCGGCACAAAAGAGATACGCAACTGCCACATCAACATCGGCACGGGAAAAGAAATATCCATCGCCGGCCTGGCTCATCTGATAGTAAAGGAAACGGGATATAAAGGCAGCATTACATTCAATCCGGAGAAACCGGACGGGACCATGCGCAAACTGACCGATGTGACCAAATTGCATGAACTGGGATGGCATCACAAAATAGACATAGAGGAAGGGGTGCACAAGATGTACCAATGGTATCTGGAATATAAAAAGAAATAAAAAGCATACGTGTTATGGAAACTCATATCGTTATCATGGCAGGCGGCATAGGAAGCCGCTTCTGGCCCATGAGTACGCCGGAATGTCCCAAACAGTTCATTGATGTGACGGGATGTGGCAAAAGCCTGATACAACTGACAGTGGAACGCTTTAAAGGGTTGTGCATTCCGGATAATATATGGATAGTGACTTCGGATAAGTATAAGGAGACGGTAAGGAAACAATTGCCATCCGTGCCGCCTCATCATATACTGACGGAGCCGGTTGCACGTAACACGGCCCCCTGCATCACATACGCTTGCTGGAAAATCAAGAAACACCACCCGCACGCCAATATCGTAGTGACTCCTGCGGATGCATTGGTTATCAATACGGATGAATTCCGCCGGGTGATAGCCAAGGCACTGCTGATGACAGATCAAAGCAAGGCTATTGTAACCATAGGTATCAGACCTTGCCGCCCGGAAACGGGATACGGATATATAGCCGCGGGAGAAGAGGTGGATCAGGATATACGGAGAGTGGATGAATTCAAAGAGAAACCGGACTTGAAAACGGCACGGCACTATGTGGACGCCGGGAATTATTTCTGGAATGCAGGGATCTTTGTATGGAATGTAAAGACCATAGAAGAGGCTATACGCCGTTATGCACCGGGCATTGCCGAGGTGTTCGACAGGATTTATCCGGAGTTCTATACCGAAAGAGAGAAAGAAACCATAGAAGAGCTGTTCCCTGCTTGTGAAAGTATATCCATAGATTATGCCGTAATGGAAAAAGCGGAACGGATTTATGTATTGCCGGCAGAGTTCGGATGGTCTGATCTGGGTAGCTGGGGCTCATTGCATTCCTTGCTGCCCAAAGATGAACGGAACAATGCCGTTGTAGGCGAGAATGTCCGAATGTATGAATGCAATAACTGCATTGTACACACACCGCATTTGAAACAGGCGGTAATACAAGGACTGGACGGGTATATCATAGCCGAGAAAGAGGGAACCCTGCTGATATGCAGACTGGCAGAGGAGCAGCGTATTAAAGAATTTTCGAAAGCATAAGGAATGATTATAGCAGTTGACTTTGACGGCACAATAGTGGAGCATAAATATCCCGAAATAGGCAGGGAACTACCCTTTGCCATAGAAACGCTGAAAAAACTACAACAGGAACGGCACCGCCTTATTCTGTGGAGTGTGCGGGAAGGTGAATTATTACAGGAGGCCGTGGATTTCTGCCGGGAGCGTGGACTGGAGTTTTATGCCGTAAACAGCAATTATGCGGAAGAAACCCTGGAAAGCAATCATTACTCCAGAAAACTGAAGGCGGATTTGTTTATTGATGACCGTAATCTGGGAGGACTGCCCGAATGGGGGATGATTTACAGAATGATCCATGACAAATGGGGATACGAAGATATTTATCAAAGTTCAGGTAATAAAGAAGAGACTAAAAAGCGAAGCTTTTGGAAGATACTTTTTTCCAAGATGTAGAATCTCCGCTTCCTAATGTAGTGATACAGGCGGAAGCCCATAAGAAAACTAATGTTAGATCAGAGGTAAGTAGGGATATTCAGTAAATGTCTCTAAAAAATAAGATGGCATATGAAGATGATAG
>ERZ1027215.172-NODE-172-length-26695-cov-8.110023_pt1 | contig 26695 bp, 24 predicted proteins | sample MGYA00519481_ERZ1027215 | MGnify/ENA primary metagenome ERZ1027215 (study PRJEB26926, sample SAMN06164487) | human gut metagenome | biome: ENVO:00009003; feature: ENVO:2100002; material: ENVO:00002003 | host: Homo sapiens | place: USA | collected 2012 ... | reverse complement strand
AGCGTCAGATGTGTATAAGAGACAGATTTATACATTATCTGACATTTTATTTATTATTTCGATATGTCTATAAATAACAAAAAGGACAATTTCTTCAACTTGAAATTGTCCTTTTCTATATTGTTTGTCTTTGATTTAAGTCTTATTTTATTTCCTGCGCCATTTCTTTTTCGAATTTCGGATGATGGTATAACGTGGGTCCGGTTTATTTCGCTTTCTGTCCACTTTCGTCTTTATCACAAAGGAGTTATCGGAAACATATCGTCCGATCAGTGCTAATGCTGCACAGACTAATACGATGATCACTAACATCACAATGGTATTTCCTTTGACGTATGCTGTCTTTTCTCCCTTTTTGCCTGCTTCTTTTGTATTGTCAAATGGGAACTTCTCCGGCTCTGCTTTTGTGACCATGATGTCGGCTCCACCCACAGCATGTCCTGCATAGGTGTATTCCAGACGGCCGGCACTGTTCTTTGATTCACCTTTTTCTTTCACTTCTACTTTCGCATCTTCAAAAGAAGCGGTCTTTGGAAGGATGATCCCTCCGTTTTTATCCAAGCCTGCAAAGGACTGATCCGTATTCAGGATTCCCGTATCCTGTATCTTGTCCTTGGTATATGCTTTTTCATTATCTTTGACACTGAATATCTGGAAATTGTCAAAACAGTAATTGAACAGATTTACCGTGTCTTCAAAATGCGCCGGTGCCTGTGCATTCATAACGACACAGACTAGGGACATTCCGTCACGCTCTGCATAAGTGACCAGTGTACTGTTTGCCGCTACGGTATATCCGGTCTTTCCTCCGGTACATCCATCATAGATATATTTTGCCGTACGGAACGGATAGAGCATATTGTGGTGATTATGTAGTGTGGTTTCCTCTTCATGCTTATTCGTCGGCGGAATGACATAGACCTTCGTACCTGTAATCTTACGAAATTCCTCATTCTCATATGCGGCACGAGCGATTAAGAGCATGTCTCTCGTTGAGGTATAGTGCTGCTCGTCCGGAAGACCGTTCGTGTTATTAAAATGCGTATTCGTACATCCTAATTCTTTTGCCTTTTCATTCATCATATCGACAAACTTGCTGACATCACCACCGCCGATATGCTCTGCAACGGCATAGGCACATTCATTTGCAGATTCGAGCATGACGCCGTAAAGACACTGCTCTAAAGTCATCTTCTCTTCTAAATCTCTTGAAATATGGGAGGTGTCTCCCTCGTTTTTGTATACCGCATCCGCTGAAAAAGTAACGATATCGTCCATCTTTCCTTTTTCAATGGCGATCAGCGTTGTCATGATCTTTGTAATACTTGCCGGGTAATGAACCTCGTCTACATTCTTTTCATATAATACAGCTCCCGTGTTCATCTCCATCACCATCACACACGGAGATGCCGTTTCCGGTGCCTGCGGCCAGTACTCGGATGCCTGTACCGGGATCATGCTGCCTATAAATATTGCCGTTATGCTTAAAAAGAGTGCTATGCCCTTTTTCCATCTGTTTTTCTTCATTCTTTCTTCTCCATATTATCATTCCCTGATATTTCTATCTTGTATTTTTAAAATTGCTCACTATTTAATAGTATAATCTCCCTCTCCTCTTGGTGCAACTTATTTTTTATAAACTCTTTTTTTTCCTGTCCTTTTCATGTAAAATATGTATTGCAAAATGATTTTATAGGAGTGACATTATGAGACTTAGGAATATTCCGGGCGCAGATGAAGCAATCGCTGACAGCCCGCATTGTATACAGGAACCGATGGCAGAAAAAGGGCGCTGGCATCTGATATTTGGAAATGAGAATCCGATCCACATTGAGATCGGCATGGGCAAGGGGCAGTTCATCATGCAGCTTGCAAAAGAACACCCGGATATCAATTACATCGGAATTGAGCGTTATTCTTCCGTACTACTCCGTGCTTTACAGAAAATGGAGATAGAGCCTCTGCCAAATATCCGCTTTTTGTGCATGGACGCTTCTATCATTACGGAAGTCTTTGATAAAGAAGAGGTCGCTAAGATCTATCTGAATTTTTCCGACCCATGGCCAAAAGAACGCCATGCAAAACGCCGTCTTACCAGCCGGCAGTTCTTTGAACGCTATGATAAGATTTTAGCAGGAAACGGTGTGGTGGAATTTAAAACGGACAATGATGATCTGTTTGCTTTCTCTATGGAGGAAGTAGCAGAAGCCGGATGGACGCTTGATGCGCATACGTTTGATCTGCACCACGACCCGGTCTTAAACGAAGGAAATGTAATGACTGAATACGAAGAAAAATTTTCTTCTCTCGGACACCCGATCCATAAATTAATTGCAAGGAGGTCTTTTTCTTGAAAAAATATTCTACCGTCATCTTTGACTTAGATGGAACACTTTTAAATACGATCGAGGATTTAACGAATGCCCTGAACCATACGTTGCAGGAATTTGATATGCCGACCAGAACGCTTCCTGAAGTCCAGAGCTTTGTCGGCAACGGACTGCGGCTTCTTTTAATCCGTGCCATTCCGCAGGGTGAACAAAATCCACGGTTTGAAGAGGTATTTACTGCGTTTAAGGCGTATTATACCGACCACTGCAAAGAGGCAACTGCTCCGTATCCGGGCATTATGGAGCTTTTAAAGACTTTACAGGAACATCATATCCCGATGGCAATCGTTTCTAATAAGAATGATGCAGCCGTCAAACGTCTTGCAGCAGATTTTTTTGAAGGAATCATTTCTGTTGCAATCGGCGAAAAAACCGGCGTGAGAAAGAAGCCTGCACCGGACACCGTCTTTACTGCCTTAGAGGAATTGGGTGAATCTGCCGACTCTGCTGTTTATGTCGGGGATTCTGAAGTAGATTTACAGACTGCTGCAAATTCCGGTATGGACTGTATCAGCGTTGCATGGGGATTTAAAGGACGTACCTTTTTAGAAAAAGAAGGGGCATCCCACATTGTGGACACCCCGGAGGAAATCTTAGGCTTCCTTATTTAAGATTTCTTCCATCTCACGAAGAGATGCTCTCATATTTCTCATTCGTTTCTGGATAAAAGATTTGTGATAAGTATAAAAGAGTATTTTGTTAAAGATATCCATTTTTTATTTTATCTTATGCAGAATACTCTTATCTGCTCTTTGAAAATTCGATCTCTATCTTTGTTCCTTTGCCTTTTTCACTGGTCAGCTCCATATGAGCACCGTGCTGCTGGATAATATGTTTTACAATGGCAAGTCCGAGCCCGGTTCCTCCGGTGGACTTAGAACGGCTCTTATCTACCCGGTAAAATCTTTCAAAAATCCTCTCCTGATGCTCTTTGGAAATTCCGATACCATTGTCCTCGACACAAAGATAGATTTTTCCCTTTACCGGTTTTACCGTAACATCTACTTTTCCACCTTCGTTATTATAACGGATCGCATTGTCACAAAGATTATAGACGACCTCTTCAAGCATTTCTTTGTTGCCTTCTAAGTAAGCATTTGTTCCATGTATCGAAATAGTAATACCATGATTCTCGGCTGAAAATTTCAGCATATTCACACAATCCTCAGCTATTTTATATAAGTCGATCGCTTCATAGATCACCTTCTGTTCGGAGGTGTCTAACTGCGACAGACGGATCGTATCATTGATCAGGGTCAGCAGACGTTTTGCGCTCTTATGAATTTCTCCCGCAAAACGGATGGTTTCCTCTTCATTCGTCATTCCATTCTGTATTAACTCCGAATAGCCGGAAATGGCTGTCAGCGGTGTCTTTAATTCATGCGATACATTTGCCGTGAACTCCTGCCGCATTTTTGCATTCATCAAAATATTTTTATGCTGCTCCTGTATCGTATTGATGAACGGCATCAATTCCTTATAAGTTGTGATATCGTCTAAGTGGTCCAGATTCTCTGACATTTCCTCTATTGGCAACAGCAGGCTTTTTGTCAGAACATCTGACAGCATCTTACTGATTGCAAAAATCACAAGAATCAGAATCAGAATTGCCGGAGTAACCTTGATAAAGACACTCCAGATACTTCTGGATTCTTTGGCAACACGAAGAATATTTCCATCGTCTAACCGTACGGCATAGTAAAAGGTACTCTTATCCATAGTATCCGAGGTACGGATTGCTTTCCCGTTGCCATGCTTTAATGCCTGACGCACCTCCTGCCGGTTTGCATGGTTCTCCATTTTTTTTACATCCGCAAAACTGTCGTAAAAGACTTTTCCGTCTTTTTTTATCATTGTGATCCTGAGGTCATCCACATCAGGATCGTATTCTCCCTGCAGGATCTGATCGTATGACTGTGTCTCTTTGATGACATCTGCATAGGTCTTTAACTCGTCTACAACTTCACTCTTAAATAATTCATAAAAAATAACGGTAGATAAACAGAATGTTAACAGAATACCTACCGCCGAAATAAACATAAATTGAAGATTTATCTTTTTTTTCATCTTATATCACTACTCCAATCGATATCCTACATTACGCACGGTCTTGATCCGTTTTCCACTTTCGCCTAACTTCTGACGGAGTGTCTTAATGTGCATATCAAGGGTTCTCGATTCTCCTTCAAAGTCTACTCCCCAGACGCGTTCCATAATTACGTCACGGGAAAGAACAATGCCAACGTTCTGGAGCATAAGTTTCAAAAGTTCAAATTCCTTATAAGTAAGCTCGCAGGGCTGACCCTGCACGCTTACTCTATGTTTCTCATTATCAATAGAGATTTCACCTAAGGACAAAATCTTTGATTCGTCCATATTCATACTTCTGCGAAGAAGCGCTTTCACTCTGGAGATCAGCTCCATGACTCCAAATGGCTTTGTCAGATAATCGTCTGCTCCTGAATCCAGCCCCTTTACCTTATCAATTTCCGTGGTTTTCGCTGTTACCATAATGATCGGAACCTTTCTGGTTTCCGGATTCTTTCTGAGCTTTCTTAAAATCTCAAGTCCGTCCTCGTCCGGAAGCATGATATCTAAAAGGATCAAGTCCGGAACCTTATCCGAAAGTTTATGGTAAAAATCTTTTGCACACTCAAAATCCATTACCGTATAACCACTGTTTTTTAAAGAAAATGTCTCAATTTCTCGAATATTCACATCATCTTCTACAATGTAAATCAAAGCCATTTCATCACCTGCTTTTTTATTTGTCAGCTTTACCTATCTGATATTTATTATAATACATCTGATATAAGTTCTGGAAGTCTTTATTATCCTTCTGTTTTACTTCATTCAGATATTCGTGTGTTTCAAATCCATCTTCTTCTACCTGGATCAGGCAGACTGCGATGTTTGAACAGTGATCTGCCACACGCTCATAGTTTGTCAGAATGTCTGACAGGGAAAGTCCGAGTTCAATCGTACATTTTCCTTTACGAAGACGTTTTACATGATGATTCTTGATCTTTACATTCAGATCATCAATGACTTCTTCTAACGGCTCTACTCTTTCAGCAAGTGCCATGCTTCCTGACTTATATGCCTCTACGGATAGATCCATGATCTCTTTTACTGCTTCGCCGTAGGTCACTAACTCGCCTTTTGCTTTTTCTGAGAAAGTCTCCTCTTTTGCCTGCATTTCCATTGCAGTTTCGGCTAAGTTCAAAGCGTGGTCACTGATCCGCTCAAAATCTCCCATACAATGGAAAAGATTTGATACCGTATGGTTATCCTCGTCTGACAGAGGTTTTCCACTTAACTTCATCAGATATGTTCCAAGCTCGTCCTCATAGTGGTCAATCATGTCCTCTAAACGGAAAACATCTTTAACTTTTTTCTGGTCATAATCGGTAATCGAATCAATTGCATACTCTAAGGAACGCTGTGCTAATTTTGCCATTTCGATTCCAACATTCTTACACTGGGCAACAGCAAATGCCGGCTTCTCTAAGAAACGTGTATCGAGAAGTTTTGTTGCATCCGGGATTTCCTCCACTTTTTCGTCTTCGGTCTCCGGAATCGTAAGTGTTGCCAGTTTTACTAATACCTTTCCAAATGGAAGCAGTACCAGTGTTGCTGCAATATTGAATGTACTGTGGATCACCGCAATACCCATTGGGGTTGCCGCATCGTTTAAGAAATCAAAATGTACAAACGAGTTGATCGCATAGAATGCCACCATGAACAGTACCGTTCCGATAATATTAAAATAAAGATGTATCAATGCTGCACGTTTTGCATTTTTCTTCGCTCCAATGGAAGAAATCATTGCCGTAACACAGGTTCCGATATTCTGTCCCATGATAATCGGTAATGCGATTCCAAAACTCATCGAACCGGTTGCACAAAGAGCCTGCAAAATACCTACCGATGCAGAAGAACTCTGAATAACTGCCGTTAAAACAAGACCTGCTAACATACCAAGAATCGGATTGGTGAAAATCATCAGGATATTTGTAAATTCCGGCACATCTGCAAGAGGTTTTACTGCTTCACTCATAGTTTCCATACCAAACATCAGGACCGCAAATCCAAGCATAATGGATGCAATGTCTTTTTTCTTGCTGTCCTTTGTCAGCATCATCATAAAGATTCCGATTAATGCTAAAATCGGAGCGAATGAGGACGGTTTTAAAAGCTGTATAAAGAAGTTCTCGCTCTCAATTCCCGTCAGACTCAAAATCCAGGAAGTGATTGTTGTACCAACATTGGCACCCATGATAATTCCCACTGCCTGGGATAATTTCATAATCCCGGAGTTAACAAAACCGACAACCATAACTGTCGTTGCCGAGGATGACTGAATGACTGCCGTTACTCCTGCACCAAGTAATACTGCTTTAATTGGTGTAGATGTCAGTTTTTCCAAGATCTGTTCCAGTTTACCACCGGAAGTCTTTGCAAGACCGTCTCCCATAACATCCATTCCGTACAGGAACAGAGCCAGTCCGCCTACCATTGTCAATAAATCAAAAAAATCCATCTCTTCTCCTCTTAAATTTACATACTTTACTCATTTTTTACACTATCAAAGCCATTGTAGGTGGGGTTTGTAAAAAATAAGGGGTATTTATGTAAAATCTATGTAAATTTTAGAGGTTAGAAGTATTTTCCTCCGCTATTTTCCTAGCCCGGATGGTTTCCTGTGATAGAGAAGATCACCCATTCCGCAATATTTGTCGCATGATCTCCGATTCTTTCGAGATACTTTGATACCATGAGAAGATCTGCCGCCTGTTCTCCGTTGTCCGGATTCTGATGGATCGCATCGATCAGTTCTGCTTTGATCTGATCAAACAGATCATCGATCACATCATCACTTTCGATGACTTTTTCTGCTTTTTCCAGATCTTTTTCTACATAGGCTTCGATGCTCTTTACTAACATGACCATTGCTTCTTTTGCCATGGTCTGCAGATGTTCAATGTTTCTGATATAAGGAGTTCCTGCCATTAAGATCGTCATTTCCGAAATATCTGCTGCATGATCTCCGATCCTCTCCATATCTGTGATCATTTTTAAGGCTGCGGATATCTGACGCAGATCCCTTGCTACCGGCTGCTGCTGTAAGAGAAGTTTCAGACAAAGACTTTCGATCTCTCTTTCTTTTTCATCGATCTCTTCATCGAAATCCACAATCTCTTTTGCTTTTTTGGCATCCTGTTTCATCAATGCGGTAATTGCCATCTCGATCGCTTCTTCGATCAGGCTTCCCATATTGATCAATTCATTGTTAAGCTGCTCTAACTGTCTGTCGAATCGGTTTCGCATTATCCAAACCTCCCTGTGATGTAATCTTCTGTTCTTTTATCTTTCGGCATGGAGAATAATTCTTCGGTATCTCCATATTCGATCATGTCTCCTAATAAGAAAAATGCTGTCTTATCAGAAACACGGGTTGCCTGCTGCATATTATGCGTTACCATAATAATTGTATACTTATTTTTCAGATCAATTACTAAATCTTCGATCTTTGATGTGGAGATCGGGTCTAATGCAGAAGTTGGTTCATCCATCAGAATGACCTCCGGTTCTACTGCAAGTGCTCTTGCGATACAGAGTCGCTGCTGCTGTCCTCCCGAAAGACCAAGTGCACTCTTTTTCAGACGATCTTTTAATTCATCCCAGATCGCTGCATTTCTTAAAGACCGCTCCACGATCTCATCTAACACTTTTTTATTACGGATCCCGTGTGTCCGCGGTCCGTATGCAATGTTGTCATAGACACTCATTGGAAACGGATTCGGATTCTGGAATACCATACCTACTCTTTTTCTCAATTTATTGACATCCATGTTTCCGTAAATATCTTCTCCGTCTAAGGTTACGGAACCTGTAATCTTACATCCTTCTACTAAGTCATTCATACGGTTCAGACATTTTAAAAATGTGGATTTTCCACATCCGGAAGGTCCTATAAAGGCTGTGATCTCGTTCTCAGCCAGATCCATATTGATATTTTTTAACGCGTGGTAATCTCCGTAATACAGATTGAGATCTTTGATTTCAAATTTGTTTCCCATCTGCTCCTCCTATTTTTTCGTAAATTTTTTTGCCACAAAATTAGAAAGCATATTGATCAGAACTACAACGATCAGTAATACGACCGCTGTTGCATATGCCTGATCTGTGTAAAGTCCCTCTTTTGAAAGACTGTACATATGGATTGCAAGTGTTCTTCCCGAACTCATGATGCTCGAAGGAATCTCTGCAACCGTACCTGCCGTATAGATCAGCGCTGCTGTTTCACCTACCATACGTCCGATCGCAAGGATGACTCCTGCTAAAATTCCCGGTACTGCTGACGGAAGAACGATTTTAAATATGGTACGCAGTTTTCCTGCTCCAAGTCCAAAACTTCCTTCGCGGAATGAATTCGGAACCGCTAACAATGCTTCCTCCGTTGTCCTCATAATGACCGGAAGCACCATAATGGATAAGGTCAGCGCTCCTGCTAGAAGGGAGTAACCGCATTTTAAAGTTGTAACAAAGAATAACATTCCGAACAGTCCATAGACAATAGACGGGATTCCTGTCAGTGTTTCAGCCGTAACACGGACGACTTCCACCAGTTTGTTTCCTTTTTTTGCATACTCTACTAAATATATCGCTGAAAAAATTCCGATCGGTCCTGCTATACATAAGGAAAGTAAGGTAATGATCAGTGTGTTTATAATTGCAGGAAGCATGGACACATTTTCAGTCGTATACTTGAGTGCAAAAAGGTCTGTGCTTAGGTTCGGGATTCCTTTTACTAAAATGTAGATCAGGATAAAGCCCAGTGCTAAAACCGTCAGTAAAATTGCCAGCTTTGTAAGTAATGCAAGAAGGAAAGAACCCGGATGCTTACTGTAGTTTTTTAATTTTTGTTTTCTTGTAACCTTATTGATCGTTTCTTGGATTTTCAATTCAACATCCATTAATCAGCCCTCCTTCTTTTTAATACGGAAAATAACAGGTTGATCATCAGAATAAATACGAACAGTACCACACCTGTTGCGATCAACGCTTCTCTGTGAAGGTCTGTAGCATATCCCATCTCGATCACGATATTTCCGGTCAGGGTTCTGATCCCTTTAAATATGCCTTTTGGCATTCTTGCCTGGTTTCCTGCAACCATGATAACAGCCATGGTCTCTCCGATCGCTCTTCCGATTCCAAGGACAATTCCTGCCATGATTCCCGATTTTGCTGCCGGTACAACGGTACAATATACACTTCTTTCATGTGTTGCACCCAGTGCCAGTGCACCTTCGTAATATTTATTCGGTACGGCACGGATCGCCGATTCCGATACTCCGATGATCGTTGGAAGTATCATGATTCCAAGCAGTATGGATGCCGTTAAAATACTGTTTCCGTTTCCTTCAAAGGTATTGCGGATAAACGGTACAAGTACGACCAGTCCGAAAAATCCATATACAACCGACGGGATTCCCGCTAACAGCTCAACACCCGGTTTGATAATTTTGTAAATTCCCTTTGGACAGAACTTCGCAAGATAGATTGCGGACAATACACCGATTGGTACTCCAATGATGATCGCTCCTGCCGTTACATAGATACTTCCAAGGATCATTGGCCAGATTCCGAAAATATTATTTCCCGGTCTCCATCTCTGTCCGAAGATAAAATCGCCAAATCCGATCTTTTTCATTGCCGGTATTCCGTTCATGAATAGAAAAATACAGATTAAAACAACCGATATGATGGATATACATGCTGCAATGAGGAATATGATCTCCATCAGTTTTTCTTTTCCTTTATATTTGCTCATATCATTTCTCTCTCTATTTATTTTCAGATACTACGGATACCCGCTTGTCAGCGGGTATTGTTTCCTTTATTTGAATTACCTGGTTTTAAATGAGGGAAGGAGCCATAGCTCCTTAACCTTTTTTACAGCTCATCCCAGCTTGTTACATCTCCTAAGTAGATCTCTTTTACCTGGTCGGATGTGATGTCATCTAATGTGTTGTTTTTGTTTACGATGACTGCGATTCCGTCCATTGCGATTGCTGTTGCTTTTAACTCGCTCTCGCTGTCTTTTAATTCACGGGATGCCATTCCGATATCACAGGTTCCTTCCATTGCTGCTGTCATACCTGTTGTGGAATCACTTTCCTGAACTTCAATCTCTGCTTCTTTGTTTACTGCTAAGTATGCTTCTTTTAATTTTTCCATAACCGGTGTTACAGAAGAAGAACCTGCAACTACGATCTTACCTTTTGCTCCGTTGCTCTCGAATTTTCCATCTGATACGGAAATGTATCCGTTGTCTTCGATTACTTTCTGTCCGTCATCACTCATGATGTAGTTGATGAAATCCTGTGCAACATCACTTACGTTGTCTTTTGTTGCAATGTTGAATGGTCTGGAGATTTTGTAAGAACCATCTTTAATGGTATCTACGCTTGGCTCTACTCCGTCTACCTTTAATGCTTTGGTTGTGTCATCTAAAGAACCTAAGGATGCATAACCGATCGCGTAATCATCTCCGGCTACTGTGGTCATCATAACTGCTGTGCTGTTTGCGATAACAGCTTCCTCTGTGGTCATGTCCATCTTTTCGCCATTTTCTTCCTGCTGTACTCCAAACAGTTCGATGAATGCTCCTCTTGTTCCGGAACCATCCTCACGGGATACTACGGTAATATCTGAGCTTGTATCAAATCCGTCTGACTTCTTTTCACTTGTTGTCTCTGTCTTTGCAGAATCATCTTTTTTGTCGTCTGCACTGCTGCCGCATCCTGTTAATGCACCGATCGTCATTAATCCGGCAAGTAATAAACACACTGTTTTTTTCATCTTTTTTCCTCCATATTATCTGCTTTTTTTATAAAATTTTATATTTCCTTCTCTTTGGAAGGTATGGTTTTATTCTAAGAACCCTATGTAAAATATAAAATCACTCTTATGTAAAATGGGGGTAAAATATAATTAAAAAAATTACACAGACAAAACTCTATCATTTCGTCTGTGTAATCCTATAATTTTTCTGAAAAAATATTTTGTTTTTTAAACTAGCGGGCTGCACAAAATATGGAATGATTACAATGCAGTTACTTTTTCACTGATCTTCTTGATAATACGGACAACCGTTTCCATTCCTTCTACCGTTACATGCTCCATTGGTCCGTGATAAGCATATCCACCGGTTCCAAGATTTGGGCAAGGCAGTCCTTTGTGGCTGAGTGTTGCCCCATCGGTTCCGCCACGGATCGGGTCAGGTGTCGGTTCTATTCCGTTTTCACGGATCGCTTCCTTTGCAATCTCTATAATCTCCATATGCTCACGGATAATCTCATTCATATTGCGATAGCTTTCCTGTATTTTCAAGGTAACTGTTTCTTTTCCATATAGATCCTGCATCTCTTTTTCTATTTTTTTCAAATGATCGATTCGATTCAAAAATTTCTGCATATCGTGGTCACGCACAATATAGGAAAGTTCTGCTTTTTCCACATTTCCGGAAATATCGGTCAGATGATAAAATCCCTCTCTGCCCTCTGTATGCTCCGGTGTCTCGTTCTTCGGGATCTTAGACTCTATTTCACAGGCAATGGCTGCTGCATTGACCATAATGTCTTTTGCTTCTCCCGGATGTACGTTCACTCCATGGATCACAAATTCAGCACTTGCCGCGTTGAAATTTTCATAAGCTATTTCGCCCTCATATCCGCCATCTACCGTATATGCAAAATCTGCTTTGAAATAATCCAGATCAAACAGTTCCGCCCCACGTCCGACTTCTTCATCCGGCGTAAATCCTACCCAGATATCTCCGTGAGGGATTCCTTCTTTCTGGATTTCCTCTACTGCCTGCATAATTGCTGCTACTCCTGCCTTATCATCAGAACCCAGCAGCGTTGTTCCATCGGTTGTGATCAATGTTCTTCCTTTTAAAGAAGCTAAATGTGGAAAATCCTCTACTTTTATATAAGTTCCGCTTCCCGGCAATAAAACATCCTCACCATTATAATTTTCGATGATCTGCGGCTTTACATTTTCTCCCGAAAAATCCGGTGCGGTGTCCATATGCGCAATAAATCCCACTGCTTTCTTACCTTCCATTCCCGCAGTTGCCGGAAGCAGACCATAGACATAACAATGTTCATCTAATTTTACTTTTTCTAAGTTGAGTTCTTTCAATTCCTGTTCTAATACTTTTGCAAGCTCAAACTGCCGCTTCGTACTTGGGATACTCTCCTGATCATCTTCAGAGGTTGTCCAATAAGATACATATTTTAAAAATCGTTTTTCTACTGCCATGTTTTGTTTTTGCTCCCTTCTGTTAAAATATGTTTATGATTAATATTATTAATCGTCAATAAGGAATGATCCATCTTGCTACTTAAGCTGTTAGAATATAGGTAGCAATTTCAGGAAATCGTAAAGCCCATTGGCGCACACGATTTCTGCTTTCAGAGGTTCATTGGAATGGTCTGCACAAGGAAACGTGGAATATTTCATTTGTGCAGCCCTGCGGAAACATTTACAAAAATATAATTTCAATATCAACCCTTATTGCATAAAAAAAGCACCATCCCCAATGTTCTTCTAACATCGAAAACAGTACTTTCAAAATGGGTCTTCAGGGGTTCGAACCCTGGACACCCTGATTAAGAGTCAGGTGCTCTGCCAACTGAGCTAAAAACCCATGCATTTTTCAACGCAAGAATGATTATATCTCATTTTTTAGAAAAATGCAATAGATTTTTAAAGGATTTTTATAAATTTGCGATTAATGCTGCAATTTCATCCGGAGTCATCATTTTGTTTGGATCTGACATATCCGGAATCAGCACTTCTTCTTCCTCTTCTTCAGCTTCCTCTGCCGGTTCTTCTACCTGGATAACCGGTTCTTCTGCTACCGGCTCCTCTATTAATGGTTCCTCAACCAGTGGTTCTTCTATGGTTGGTTCCTCAACCAGTGGTTCTTCTATGGTTGGTTCTTCCATCAGTGGTTCCTCTATGATTGACTCTTCTACTATTGGCTCTTCCATCAGTGGTTCTTCCATGATTGGCTCTTCTATGACCGGCTCCTCAATCAATGGCTCCTCTATAATTGGTTCTTCTATAATTGGTTCTTCTATAATTGGTTCTTCTACGACCGGTTCCTCAATCAATGGCTCTTCTACGATTGGTTCTTCCATGACTGGTTCTTCTTCCATCGGTTCTTCTGGCTGCACATTTTCCATAACAGGCGGCTGTACCGGCTGTTGCATGATTACCTGTGGCTGGGAAGATGTAATGGAGTTTACTGCCTGGAGGATCTCATTTCTCATATTCAATTCTAATTCTTTTATGGAAGAACTCAACTCCTGCTGTCTTAAAATCACTTCCTGCAGACGCTGTTCCATATTCTGATTCTGACCGTCTAATAATTTTTCATTATTGTTCTGCAGTGTTTTTTCAAAACTCACGATCTTTTCTAACAATATATCATTAGAATTCATAAGTGCGTCTGCATTTTCTTTACTTCTGTTAATATTGATCTTTGCAAATGCTTTCTGTGCTGTTAATAATTCTTCTGTCGGAAGCTGGAGATTTTTTTCAATATAATCCATTCTCTGAAAGACTTCATCAAATGATTTCTTGATGATCAGATAACTTGCTTTTTCTGACTTCAAAAGACCTTCATGCTCTTCTTTTTCTTCTCTTAACTTCTGATACTGTAGCTGCATTACGCTGTTCATCAGCACATAAGAAAAAATCAAAAATACCAGACCAAATCCTGCTAAGTAAATCGGATTTCCCTTTAAAATAATCATGGTATACAATTCTGCTAAAAATGACAGTACCATAATTAATACGGAAAATGTGATTTTCAGTTGGCTGTTTTCTCTTTTCTGTTCCCCTGAATTCCTTTTGCTCATGTGAAATACCTCCGTGTCATCTAAGTAAAGCGCTTTTGGGTGACAAAAGCATTTTTAGAACGTCATTATTAAATATATTATAACGTTTATGACATCGGATGTCGATGGTTTTCTGCAACAATTTCTCCCTATTTTACTTTAACTTCTCTCCATCCTTAAAAGCATTTCCCACACGTTCACCAAGTCGATAATAGCCATGGTGGACCGGGTCGTAGGTGATCCGGTGAAAATTTTCCTCCATACGTTCGATATGTATCGGTATCGGTTGGGGAACACATTTCCCCAACCACGTTACCGTCTGATGAACACATTTTTTCAGTTGCATTAACTATGGTGTTGTGAAGTTCAATCAACTTTCAGCATCCGATACCCCACGCCAATGTGTGTTTGGATATATTGTGGAGAGTTCGGTTCTTTCTCGATTTTTTTACGAAGTGTTGCCATAAACACACGAAGGGAAGCAATATCATTATCCCAACTACTTCCCCAAATGCTTTGCGTAAGGAAAGTATGGGTCAGAACTTTTCCTATATTTCTTGTCAACAGGCAAAGTAACTTATATTCAATAGGTGTTAAATGCAACTCTTCTTCATTCAAATAAGCACAACCTGCAGCATAATCTACACGAAGTTTTCCGTTTACAAAAACAACCGCTTCGGCAGGGGATACTTTTTGCATCATCGATAACCTTCTTTGCGTGACTCGTAGTCTGGCAAGCAGTTCCTCAACAGAAAATGGCTTTGTTAAATAATCATCTGCGCCAGCATCCAACGCATCAATTTTATCGGTATCTTCACTGCGAGCACTGATTACGATAATTGGCATGTTTGACCAAGTACGGATTTTTTTAATAATCTCAACACCGTCTATATCAGGAAGTCCTAAATCAAGTAAAACAATGTCAGGATTGTGTGAAGATGTTTCTAAAATTGCCGATTGACCATCGGGTGCCGTCAGATATCGGTATTCGTGCGTTTTTAAGGTTGTTGTAATTAAATTTCTGACAGATTTGTCATCTTCTACAACTAATATTAGTGACTTATTCATATACTTTGACCTCCCCTGCCGGTAATGTAAATGTAAATACTGTTCCGTGCGGTAGATTATCTGAAACAGTAAGTTCTCCGCCGTGGGCGTTAATAATGGACTTGCACAAAGATAATCCGAGTCCTAAACTTCGGCGGCTGTCTGCAATTTGATTTGCACCGCTATAGAACATGTCGAATATCCGTGGCTTTATTTCGTCAGCAATTCCGTTTCCGTCATCCGATATAGATACGATTGCTTGTTTTCCCCGCTTTTCTGTCCGAATAACAATATGAGAGTTTTTAGGTGTATATTTGATAGCATTATCAACAATATTGATGATTACCTGAACAATAAGCTTTGCATCCATTTTTGCAAGAAGAAATTCTTCTTTGCTTTCAACGGAAATATGATGTTCTTCACTCTTTCGGTTAATATGATGTAACGCTTCTGTGATCACGTCATCCATCAAATCTTCCGTTATACGGAGATTCAACCGTCCTTCTTCAATCCGGGTTACAGCCAGCAAGTTTTCTACAAGGTTAATCAGCCACATGGAATCATCATAAATATCCATGTACAGCTGCTTTTTTGTATCATTATCAAAGAAATCGCCATTGGACAAAAGATTGCTGGCATTACCGGAAATGGATGTCAGCGGTGTCCTCAAATCATGTGAAATAGCACGCAGCAGGTTCGCTCGCAACTGTTCATTTTTTGCAAGAATGGCCGCCTCCTGTTTCTCACGGGCATTTTTCTCATTTTCCAAAGCCAGGGCACATTCTCCGAGAATGGATAGTAGAATACTGTTTTCAAATGGATCAAGAGGTATTTCCCCCATCACGATTCCAATAACTCCATATACCATACTGCTGCTGCGAACAGCAAGGTACAGGCATTTTGCATTGGAAAGCGTTCCTGTTGTAGCTCCGGCACGTTTGTTGTTTTTCAATACCCAGCCGGCAACGGCCTTTTCATTTTCGGAAATACACGATTCCAAATTTTCTTCAGTTACAGAAAAAATATGCGGCGTATCCAACACTTCTCCATCAGCTAAATAAAAAACGATATCTTTTCTCAAGAGTTTAATGAGCTGATTTGAAGTTGCAGATACAATTTCATTTTTATCTTTTGCCTGTCGCAATAGCTGGTTTGTATCAAATAACACTTTGGTACGGTAAGCAGATTGTGCCGCCTGTTTTGCTTGGTTTTTAATCCGTATAGCAAGAGAACCGGTTAAAAATGCCAACAACAACATGATAATAAAGGTAACAGGATAACCCTGATCATACGCCTGCAAGGTAAATTGAGGTTCCGTAAACAGGAAATTAAAGACCAAAACACTTACAATCGAAAAAATTAGGCTGTATATCTGATGTTTCGTGATGACAGCGGTGACAAGAACACCTAAAACAAAAACAGTAATGATATTTGCTTCGTCAAATCCAAATTTCTGGAAAATCATTCCGACTAAACTGGATAAAATCAGAATCGCAGTAGATTTTAATGTATCAGTGACAGAGAATACGATATGGTTCTTTTTCCTGCCCCCTCTTGACTGATACACTGCCGCATTAGAAACCGTATCCGGAATAATATGCACATCCAGGTTAGGGGCATAATCAATCAATTTTTCTGTCAGGGTCGGTTTGCTGAGCAAATGCCGTTTTGTAGCAGAACTACGTCCGATCACAATCTTTGACACACCGGACAAACGAGTAAATTCCGCAATCTGAAACGGAACATCTTCTCCGTAAACTGTTTCTATTTTTGCCCCAAGCTGCTCAGCAAGACGAATATTTGAACGCAGGCGTTTTACATTTTCCTCGCTCATCACCGAAAAATCTGGGGTTTCTACAAATAGAGCCGTAAACTCCCCTTTAAAAGCAGAAGCCATTTTTGCGGCGGTACGGATAATTTTCGCATTGGATGGAGAAGAAGATAGACATACAAGAATATGTTCGCCTGTGTGATAATCTCCATGATTTTTTATGCGGGTATTTTCTGTGAGGATATTCACCCGGTCCGCACATCGCCGCAGTGAAATCTCCCGGAGAGCTGTCAAATTTTCTATTGTAAAAAAATTTTCTACTGCCTGTTTTGTCTGTGTCTGTCTGTATACATTTCCTGTATTCAAACGGTTGATCAAATCCTGTGGTTCAATATCTATTAATTCAACCTGATCTGCATTATCAAAAATAGAATCCGGGATGCGTTCCCGTACAACAATTTCCGTAATGGATGCAACTGTATCACAAAGGCTTTCAATATGCTGAACATTGACAGTCGTATAGACATCAATCCCTGCATTCAAAAGTTCCTTAATGTCCTGATACCGTTTTGCATGACGGCATCCTTCGGCATTCGTATGCGCAAGTTCATCTACAAGGATAAGCTGTGGTTTTCTTTTCAACGCCATGCCAATGTCGAATTCGTCCAGTATCATACCATTATAAAAAACTTCTCTTGTAGGAAGAACTTCTAAGCCATTCAAAAGAGCTGCTGTTTTGGGACATGCGTGGGGTTCTACATAACCGGCTACCACGTCAATTCCCTGCTGTTTTGCCATATGAGCTGCTTCTAACATGGCGTAGGTTTTACCCACACCAGCCGCATATCCGAAAAAGATTTTCAAATGCCCTTTATTCCGGTTTTCTTCATCGGTTTGGATTGACTTTAGCAACTGTTCCGGATTTTGTCTGCTTTCGCCCATACGGTCACCTTCCTGTACAAAAACAATATATAAAAAATTATACCACCTTTTCTTCTTTTTTTCCATTCGGGCATGTAGCCGAAAACAGAAAACGCTTCGAAAAATCATGCAATTTTTCTACAAATACACCCTTCATACAATTAATGTCATTTTGCCATATCACTCTCGCTGGTTTCTCAATTGTGTTGATGGGATGTACCGCAATGTCTATAGAGCCTGGAGTAATGACACTTTGCTTTATTTGAAGGGATAAGGAACAATACTCATCTTTCAAAATATCGTTGGAATTTTCTATGATAAAGCCAAAATCAAGTTTATTATTTCCCAGCCCATTTATTATTTCACTTACAGAACCGTAGAACAGGTTCAGCTCATAGTTTGGGTATTCGCTTGAAAATTGTTCTAATAGATCTGCAATAGAATCTATGATTGCAGGTGTTTCGAATCCAATCCTGAGCTTAGAATCTGAAATAAGTTTTTGGGATTGATTTTCCTCGAGAAATTTATCCAGCTTTTCCATAAGAAAATAACCATAAATAAATGGTACCAATACCACCATAAGTAAAACAAAGTCTTTCATATCACCAACTTCTTTCAAAAATTAAATATGAAAACATTTTTGAATATGTTTCGTCTCCCCAAGAACAAACATGGTACTGTCCTTTGACAACTGCGTATCGGAACTTATTTTCAAATTCATAATATCATTTGTTTTCAGCGCCATAATATTGACGTTATATTTTTTTCGTATATCCAACTGACCGATTGTTTTTCCTATCCATTCTTCCGGTATAGATATTTCAAAGATTGCATGTTCTTCATCTAGTTCTATGTAATCGAAAATATGATCAGCACTATAACGAATCGCAACCCAATCGGCAAGCTGCCTTTCGGGATAAACAATTTCATCTGCGCCGTTTCGTAAAAGAAATTTTGCATGAACATCACGAGCGGCACGAGACACCACCATTCTTGCACCGAGTTCCTTCAAAAGGGACGTTACTTCCAATGAATTCTGAAAGTTATCTCCGATAGCCACAATACAAACATCAAAATTTCCAACACCAAGCGAACTTAAAAAATCCTCATTAGTCGCATCCCCAATCTGAGCGTTGGTTACAAAGGGAAGTACAGCATCAACTCGGGTATCTTCTTTATCTACCGCCATCACCTGATGGTGCAATTCATCTAATTTTATAGCAATATGTCGTCCGAATCTTCCCAGACCGATAAGTAATATTGATTTCATTTTTCATTCTCCTTTAACCTACTGTGATATTTTCCTGAGGATATTTTGAACCGTTAGGCTTTTTTTCAGAAATGGTAGCAAAAATCAAGGTCAATCCTCCCACTCTGCCAAAAAACATCAGGCAAATCAAGATTATATGGGAAACAAGCCCCAGCTTAGGAGTTATTCCCAACGATAACCCTACCGTCCCGATTGCCGACGCCGTCTCAAACAAAGCGGTCATAAGTGGAATATCTTCTGTTCTGCTAATTACCATTCCTCCGACAAGGAATAAAACGATATACATCAAAAAAATCGTAGCTGCATTTCTGATAGTGCCATCCGGAATTTGTCTGCCGAAAAAATGGGTGTGTTCCTTTTTTCTAAATACAGATAATGCCGATGAAACGAGAACTGCAAGAGTTGTCGTTTTCATACCACCTGCAGTGGAACCGGGCGAGCCACCGATGAGCATCAGCATAATGATAAGCATTTGCCCAACTTCACTGAGCAAAGTCAAATCTGCCGTATTAAATCCTGCTGTTCTCGGCGTAACGGATTGAAACAAAGAAACCCATACTCTTTCTGTAAGAGGCACATTTGAAAACTCAAAGCAAAAAAAGTAAAGAGCCGGTAAGAATATCAATATTCCTGTTACCATAAAAATCACCTTGCTTTGCATCCGGTATTTTTTAAAATGCCATTTATGATTCTTTATATCCTCCCAGGTAAGGAATCCAATACCTCCTGCAATAATCAGCATCATAATCACAAGATTTACAATCGGCTGTACAGAATAAGAGGTCAACGAGGAAAAAGGGGTTCTTATACCGATTAGATCAAATCCTGCATTGCAAAAAGCAGAAATAGAATGGAACAATGAATACCATATTCCTTTCCAAAACCCAAAGTCCCTGCAAAAAACAGGGGCTAAAAGAACCGCACCAATGATTTCGATAAGAATAGTAGTCCGAATAATAAATTGCGTTCTCCGCACAATACCACCCACCGTTGGAGCCGAAATTGCCTCTTGCATGGTACTTCGCTGCATCAACCCGATTTTGCGTCCGGAAACAACAGAAATCGCAATAGCAATCGTAATAATTCCCATACCTCCGATTTGAATCAGCAGTAAAATAACTCCTTGGCCAAATAAAGACCAGTAGGTTGCCGTATCATTAATAACCAGTCCCGTCACACAAACCGCAGAAGTTGCGGTAAACAAAGCATCCAAAAAGGAGGTACACTGACCGCTTTTTGTAGCAATCGGCAGCATCAAAAGCAGACTGCCTAAGAGAATCACGGATAAAAACCCTAAACTAATCACTTGAAATGATGTTATATGTCGATGTCTTGATCTGTTTGTCTGTTGCATAACTATATCCCCATAATCTTAATTTCTTTTTTATATTTCCTTTATTCTATCTTTATTTGTATTAAATGGGCGTAAGTAAGTTTGTTTTGAAATTAAGATTGTATAAAGATGAGCAGAAGTCTGAAATCTTTTGCTCATCTTTTGAGAGTGCTAGTTACAGGATACCGTCCAACATCAAAATTGACTTTCAGAACATTTACTGTTTTCTCTCCAAAAACACCTAAAAATCTACTGTCGGTGCATTTTTCAATAATAGCTCCGACTTTTTCTTTACTCATATTATTTGCTTTTGCAATTCTTGTATAAACAAAATGAGACCTCTTATGAAGTCTCGCTTTGTTTACGCAGTTTAAACTTTTGGTTAATGGTTTACTTAATAGATATATCATCTATAAATACATAATATACATCCCCATACATTTCTGTATGAACAAAACGACCATAATCCAAAACGGTTTTCACCGTTCCATCCTTACACACTATTCTATATTGCACCCGGTCTATGTCCTTTTCCTGCGTAATCTGACTTGAAATATCACACTCTACTATTTTCAGGTCATCAGGATGGACCATACCTTTAAAGGAATTTCCTGTAAGTTCTATAAATTCCTCTTTATTTTGGCACTTAAAAATCCGTAATAGTTCCCTGTTAAAAGTAATTAACTGTTCCTTTTCATCTGCATGATATACAAAAAAGCCTCCTGGCAAAAGTTCTGCAACCGTTTCTACCTTTTTCAAAGACTCTTCCGTATCTATATAGGTATGTGACCTCCGATCATGCCTTTTCTTTTCGTAATAGCTGCTCTTATCCATATACATCATTTCATCTGCAGCAGCAACACTTTTTTCAAAATCTATTGCATGCTCTTTCCAAATCGTTCCGATCGAAGCTGAATATCCGTCTTTCCATGACGCCTCAAGCCTTTTGCATTTTTCATTAAATGCAGCTTCATTTTTATCAAAAGATAAGATTACAAATTCATCTCCTCCGAAGCGATACCGCCTTGCTTCAGGAAAAATCTCGGTTATTGTATTTGCAACAGATGCAATTAACTTATCTCCCGCTTCATGTTCTAAACTGTCATTTATTTTTTTCAAACCATTCACATCAGCAAATACGATTCCTACGGGACGCATATTCATCTTTGTATCCTGTTCGATCATATTAATATCTTTATAATATGCCTTACGATTTCTAAATCCGGTTAATGCATCCAGCTCCAGGTCAGAAATTTGTGAATTGATTTCTATATGCTGCTCTAAGGATTTCAGTCTTTTTTCTATAGAATGCTTAATTATACGGTCTTTATAATCATTCTTTCCTAAATGCACTTAATTACTAACAATTATTTTATTCACTTATACTGTTCCATATTTTATTAGCTATTTCTTTAGCGAGTAATGGTGGTACAGCATTTCCAATTTGTTTACATATTGCACTTTTATTACCATAAAATATAAACCGATCATCAAAACTTTGTAACCTAGCAGCTTCTCTAGGTGTAATTGATCTGTCTAAATACGGATGTGAATTAGTTCCATTTGATGGTGTATCAAATCTTGTATCTATAGTTGGTGAAATCTCATCCCATATCAATCTACACCATGTTGTATTATACTGTTGTTACCCCAGCTTTTCAATATATTTCAATATTTCATCTCTAAAATATCCGCCAGATGAAGATAAAATTCTTTTTACGTTTTCAATAACAAATACTTCTGGCTTTAATTCTTCTACAATCTTCAAATATTCTAGGAATAAAAAATTTCTCTCATCGGCAAGACCTAACTTTTTACCTTTCATTGCAAAACCTTGACATGGTGGACCACCAACAATCATGTTTACTTTTTTTTCTTTGCTCCTCTTTATTATAAGTTCCCTTACATCTTCATTTGTAATATCTCCTGCTATAACATCTACTTCTGGCATATTTTTTTTAAAAGTATTTGTTGCAGGTTCATTAAAATCTAAAGCTATCTTTGTCTCAAAATGACTGTTTTGATGCATACCATATGAAAATCCTCCTGCACCACAAAATAAATCTAACATTCTAAACTTATTTATCTTATTCATTATGGACTCTTCTCCGTATCTTCTTCAATGTCTTGTACTCCTATACGATATTTAATTTCATAATTAATAATAAAATCTAATTCGAGATTACTAAAACCATAATGTTCTGCCAATGCTTTGTCTATCTCATCTATAATATCTTTAGATTTTTTCATATAAAACTCATCATATTCAACTCTGCCAGAAGTTTTATAATGATATACTCTTCGACAGCTTTTCTTTAACATATCTTCTGCGAGTCGATAACTGATTTCGATAAGCTTATCTTCTATGGCATCATTTTTAATTGTAAATCCGAAATTTTTTATTTCAGGATTGTTTAAATGATAACAATCTGATTGTGAAACCCACCAAATATAAAATAATGTGCTATTTAATAAAGCTGATGCAATTATCATATCATGCTTATTATTAAAAGTTAGTTTTTTTAACTGCGTTGTAATTCCTTCTCCATCTCGCTCACTACAAAAGTATGGGGTAAAGCATTTAATTTTCTATCTAATGATGGATCCCATTGAGGTACTTTGTCTATTACTCTTAATAATTTATCATTATCATAATTTAAATCCTCACTAAGCTGTTGTAAATTAAACAATTCTGGTCTCATCCACTGAAATCTCTTGCTGTACTTTGTAGACATTTCTTTGTATATATCTTCTGCTCTCTTTTTAAATATTTCCTTACCACTTAGTGCATTGATGTCGATAATATCAATATCCTCTTCTCTATCAGAATAAAGTTCCTCACTTGCATCGAAACCGACACTATAATCATTACCACCTATTGGTATAGGTAATTTATTATTTACAGCATACTCTACAATATAATTTCGTAAAATCAACCTTGAAATTGATAAAATAAATGATGAACCACAACTCTCTAATCGTTTATATAAATTAGTTCTACAAAATCCCTTTGTTCGATAACCTGCTCTTGATAAATTGTCAATAATCTGTTGCTCTGCAGGTGTTATACGCTTTCCTTTTTTCACACTAACATAGTCTAACATTGTATAACGTGGCAGGAGCAGTTCATCAATTATATCAACAACATCATGAGCATATAATTTTGCATACTGATCATCCTTATCTTTTAAAGATAAGGAAAACAAAACTTTTTGTGGTATTCTGTCTGGAAAATATGATTTCTTTCCATTAGAAAACTCAAGATACTTTCGATTGTTTGATTTGTCAGTAAATGCATAATTATTTTTTATAAAACTACGAGTACGTCTAACCATATACAATCTCATAATTTCTCTCCAATCATCAGCATAAGGACTTTTTTCAAAAGCACTTATACTGTGAATAGGTAAATTATCATGCTTCATGTGAAATTGAACCACTCCACCTAATGATTCAATATATCTTTCAGGTGAAATCCCTAAATCATACTCTTCTGGTATAAACAATTTGAGCTGATTTGCAAGATCTTTATATGATTTATTATAAGGTGTTGCTGAAAGTAGTATTACTTTACTTTCATTTTCTTCAATATAATTATGTACCGTTTTGTACGTTTTATTTTCTGAATTTCTAAAATTATGACTTTCATCAATTATTACTAATCTATATCTTTTAAGAGTTGGCAAATCGGATAAAATCATACTATGTGACAATACATGTGCATGTAATCCATAGTGTTCCACATAATTTTTCCACATGTCGACTAAATTTTTAGGACACAAAATCAAAGTATTAAGAAGCAAATCTTCTTCCATAATCTTTGCTATAGCACACGCTGTTATCGTTTTTCCCAATCCTACAACATCTCCTACAATAACACCATTACGTTTATGCAAATGTTGAGACGCAATCAATACAGCTTTTTGTTGAAAATCCAATAATTCTTTTTGAAATTCTCTAGGAAGTTTAAAATCACTTATTCCATTTCTTGCTTCTTGGGAAAGATGATATGCCATTTTCATATAAACATTATATGGCTTAATACTTTGTTCCCTTGCCCAACTATTTTCAATTACTTCTATTAGTTCACTTGTAATATCTATACACCATCTACTATTCCACCTAAGATCAAACCAATCAGCAAGTTTTTTTGCAGCATCCTGTTCCAATATATCAACATTTAATTCGCCTTGATTTTGCAAACCAGAAAATGTAAAATTACTACTTCCTAATAAAGCTAATTTATTAGTAATACTTTTTTCCGTATATGATAAATATAACTTTGCATGTAATGGATATTCTAAGAAAAGTTTAATAACCACCTTTCCTTCTTTCATTTGTTTTAAAAGTTTACGAATAGTTTTTTCATCTTCATTAGTTGGTATTCCGATTTCTAATTGCTTTTTAAATTCTTCCGCCAATTTTCGCTCTATTTTTGATGCTTTTTCATTATCAATAAAACTATTATCTGGATTGAGACTATCAATAATTGTCTCAAAAGGAGTTTTTACCATTCCAACGAGTAATCGACAATATCTTCTTTTTACAAAATTATTTTCATATACATCCATACCCTCTAATGAATCAATCTCTTCACATACTGTTTTCCAACCCCTGATATTAAAATATCCAACACAATAATCCACTCTTTTTGCTACTGCCATATGACTCTCTAGCCCTGTTGCAAATTTTGTTTCGATATTATCATATATTGTTGGCATAAGTACCTCCATTAAATATTATTTTTTTTCTTCTAAATATTGTAATAACTCTTTTGATACACGACTAGGTCCTTGTAATGTCTTTAGTCCATGTGTAATTAATTCTTCATAAGGAAAATATGTATCATCATATTTTTCTTGAAGTTTAAGTCTCATATATTTTTTATGTTTTTTATAATTCTTATAATTTTTAACAAATACGGAATCATCAATTTCTTGTTGACTCATGTCTGTTTTCAACACCTCACATTTATAACAAATTGCTTTAATTGGTATTCCAACATAAATAAAAATAACGTCTCCTACATGAATATTTGTGCTTTGTTTCCAATCAATAACAGACATACTTTCAAATGCTTTTTGTATATCAAACATTTTAGTGTTACATGTGATTACCCAATCCATGAAATCATATTTTCCTTTCTATCTATAAAATTGAAATATTATTCTATCCATAGAACTAGTCTCTCTTTTCACTTATTGTTTCATTTTCTGGCAACACCATAACAATATCATCCAAAGTACACTCCATTTTGCGGCAAATTCTTATTAAAATATCCATGGACACATTTTCATTCTTTGATAACTTTGCCAAAGTTCCTTCACTAATACCTACTCTAGTACGAAACTCTGTCTTGTTCATTCCCTTGTCAATTAATAACTTAAATAAATTATTATAGCTTACGTCCATAACAATTATCTCCTTATCAATACTTTAATTTTGGCAACATAATAAACAGAATTTACATCATCCTATTTTTATATAAAGTGCTATAATTTATTTCTCGAATTATGGATTATTATAGCATATTTCGTCTATAAATTGAATTGTTATCTTCACAACCTTAAAGATTTTATGCAAACATATACTATACGATGCACTATTGCACTATTGTGCATTACATTTATCTACTCATCTTCACAAATTGTCCATTAGCTACTATCTATGTTCATCATCAAGGTTGCCAGAGAATACTCCATTTCATCCGGCTCCTCATATCCCAGGCTGATTGTAAGACTTCCCTGTGAATCTGCGTCTATGAGAAGGATCTTCTTTCCTTCCTGTGCCAATCCTATTCCAAGATTTACACATGACACCGTTTTACCTACTCCACCTTTTTGATTTGATACTGCTATTACTCTGCACATAATCCGTTCCTCCTTTATTCATCTCAATATTTGTTCATATTTAATTTCAACATTTCCAAAATTTCACGCCTCATCTGCTCTGCCGTATAACTGACAGGGAAAAATCTGTGAAGCTGCTCTGTTTTGAATACTACACGGTCTATCTCTTTTTGCTTAATCTCACTTAGAATATCTT
>ERZ1027215.90-NODE-90-length-35784-cov-8.558650_pt1 | contig 35784 bp, 36 predicted proteins | sample MGYA00519481_ERZ1027215 | MGnify/ENA primary metagenome ERZ1027215 (study PRJEB26926, sample SAMN06164487) | human gut metagenome | biome: ENVO:00009003; feature: ENVO:2100002; material: ENVO:00002003 | host: Homo sapiens | place: USA | collected 2012 ... | reverse complement strand
CTAAGATTTACTAATTTTCTCCCAAAGTCACAAAAGCAGTCCCGGTTTTGTGCAATTTGCCAGCCACTAGGGTGAAAACTGCCTTTTGACACCCTGATCAATAAATATAAGAAACAAAAAAATCTTAAAACAACAGAAAAGAAAGGAAAAACAAAACATGGCAAGAGAATATGCAACACAGATGGAAGCTGCAAGAAAAGGAATTATCACAGAAGAGTTGAAAAGTGTAGCAAAAAAGGAGAGAATGAGTGTAGAAGAGTTACTCCCGCTTGTGGCAGAGGGAAAGGTCGTTATCTGTGCGAACAAAAATCATAAGTGCATTGACCCGCAGGGAGTCGGTTCGATGCTTTCCACAAAGATCAATGTCAACCTTGGAATTTCAAGAGACTGCAAAGATTATGACGTTGAGATGCAGAAAGTCATGGAAGCCGTACATATGGGTGCACATGCAATTATGGATCTTTCTTCACACGGAAATACCATACCGTTTCGCCGCAAACTGACCGGAGAATGTCCGGCAATGATCGGAACCGTTCCGGTTTATGATTCCGTGATCCATTACCAGAGAGATTTAGATACGCTGACCGCAAAAGATTTTATTGATGTCATCAGACTTCATGCGGAGGATGGCGTAGACTTTGTAACACTGCACTGTGGAATCACCAGAAAGACCATAGACCAGATCAGAAACCATAAGAGAAAAATGAACATTGTTTCCCGCGGAGGTTCTCTTGTATTTGCATGGATGTGTATGACAGGAGAAGAGAATCCGTTTTATGAATACTATGACGAAATTTTAGACATCTGCCGTGAGTATGATGTGACGATTTCCTTAGGAGATGCCTGTCGTCCGGGCTGTCTTGCAGATGCATCTGACGTATGCCAGATCGAAGAGCTGGTACGTCTTGGCGAGCTGACAAAACGGGCATGGGAAAAAGATGTACAGGTTATGGTGGAAGGACCGGGACATATGCCGATGGATCAGATCGCAGCAAATATGAAGATCCAGAATACGATCTGTGGTGGTGCGCCATTCTACGTTTTAGGACCTTTAGTAACAGATATCGCACCGGGATATGACCACATTACATCAGCGATCGGAGGAGCCATTGCAGCAGCATCAGGAGCAGCTTTTCTGTGTTATGTAACCCCGGCAGAACACCTTGCACTTCCGAATTTAGAGGACGTAAAACAGGGAATCATCGCATCTAAGATCGCAGCACATGCAGCGGATATCGCAAAAGGTGTGCGTGGAGCCAGAGAGATGGATGACCGCATGGCAGATGCAAGAAGAAAACTGGATTGGGAAGCACAGTGGGAATGTGCCATTGACCCGGAGACAGCAAAACGCATCCGCGAGGAGAGAAAGCCGGAACATGAAGACACCTGTTCCATGTGTGGAAAATTCTGTGCAGTACGCAGCATGAATAAAGCATTAGCAGGTGAACATATTGATATTTTATAAGGAGGCTTTATGAAAAAACAGGGCTATCTGCTACTGGTACTTTTGATGTCTGCTTTTGTATTCTGTTCCTGTGGACAAAAAGACACCAAAGAAGCACAGGATCAAACAGAAGAAACAGCAAAAGATACCAAAGAAGACAGCAAGACGAAAGAAACAAAAGATACAAAAAAAGAAAATAAGACGACCGACGAAGAGAACACAGAGCAGCCGGAACCGACAGGCGGTGTCCCGGAGGCAAGGGATGCAAAGGTCATGGAAGAACCTGCCGAAGAGACTAAGGAAGAATCTGCAGCACAGCCGGAACAGGCAAAGCATTTAGTCGTGATCGATCCGGGACATCAGAGTAAAGGTGACAGTACCAAAGAGCCGATCGGTCCGGGAGCAAGCGAGATGAAAGCAAAAGTAGCCGGAGGAACTTCCGGTGTCACAAGCGGATTAGCAGAGTATGAACTGACACTTCAGGTATCCTTAAAGTTAAGGACGGAACTGCAAAACCGTGGTTATGAAGTACAGATGACCAGAGAAAGCAATGATGTCAATATTTCTAACTCGGAACGGGCAGCAGTTGCGAACAATGCAAACGCAGAGGCATTTGTCAGGATTCATGCAAACGGTTCTACCGACAGCAGTGTCAGCGGTGCGATGACAATCTGTCAGACCGCATCCAATCCATACAATGCAGCACTTTATGAAAAGAGCAAGGCACTTTCCACAGCCGTATTGGATGGACTGGTAAATGCGACAGGTGCAAGAAAGGAATATGTCTGGGAAACCGATACCATGAGCGGGATCAACTGGGCAAGCGTTCCGGTTACGATCGTAGAGATGGGGTATATGACAAACCCGACCGAGGACAGCAATATGGCATCCGATGCATACCAGAACCAGATCGTAACGGGGATTGCCAATGGGATCGATGCCTATTTTGCAGGACAGTAAGAAAAAATTTTTAATCTTAAACAGGTTGTAAAAAAGAAAACGCCGGGAGATTGCGAACAATTCCAAAGAGTATCAGAATGGTAAGACAGCCAAAAAGCAGGATGTTCTGTACTTTGGAAAAATGCATCTTCCCATAACGGACATAAGAATAAAGGGAATAGCTAAAGATATATAAGAGTGCAGGAGAGAGCAGAAATATCGCTACATTACAGCGGAAAGCGTCCTGTATCTCAAACTGTAGCAGATGAGTCAGGCAGCGGGTCATTCCGCACCCCGGACAGTACAATTTTGTAATGGCATGAAAAAAACAGGGAACCGCAAATCCGGTTCCCTGACACCATTTATAATATAAAAATCCGAAACCTGTAAATAACAGGATGTAACAAATGGTTTTTTGAAGTCGTTGTTTCATTATGATAAATCCTATAATGTTTTGTACTCTTCTCCGGCAAATTTGTTTAACTCACTCTGAATTAAAGCATAAGCGATTACACCGCCAAAAATGAATAACAGAAGATAAAGAATTCCTCCGTTGCCGGCAGGCATACCGCGTTTTTCCTTTGCAATGTCAATCTTTTCACCACACTTATAAGCCCAGTAAAAACCATAGATACCGCAAGTAATAATTGTGAATAACAGAGCCAGTCCTCCGGATGTACCAGCTACGTCAGCAGCAGCATTTGTGTCTTCTGTAATACATACAAACCAGTATAACCCGAAAATACCACAGGTTATGATGGAGAGAATAATGTACAGAACAATGCTTCGTTCTTTAATCATAACAGATCCTCCTATAATTATAAAAATGTAGAATTTTGCCAAATTATGGCTATAACGTCTTTTACGATAGCACAAATAGGGTTTTATGTCAATTTTAACCTATTCAGAAAGCCTGTTTGAAATTCCAATTTGCACGCATAAATTCCCTGATTTCCCACATAATAACCATACACCACAGGATATGGAAAACAGGAGGAATGCAATAGATATGCGAGCAACGGGAATTGTAAGAAGAATTGATGACCTTGGGCGTGTAGTTGTGCCGAAGGAAATAAGAAGAACATTGAGAATCCGTGAAGGAGATCCTTTAGAGATATTTACCGACCGCGAGGGAGAGATCATTTTAAAAAAATATTCACCGATCGGAGAACTGGGACAGTTTGCCGGAGAGTATGCAGAGTCACTTTCACAGGCAACCGGACATCTGGTGTGCATTACAGACAGGGATCATGTGATCGCGGCAAGTGGTCAGGGAAAGCGGGAATTTGAAAATAAGCCGATCAGCAAACAGTTAGAAATGATGATCGAAGACAGAAAAAATGTTGTGGCATCCAAAGGAGAAAAAGAGTTTGTAAAAATTACATTAGATGATAATGGTGATTATGCAGAGCAGAGCATTGGAACAATTATCAGCGAAGGCGATGCAATTGGCTCTGTGGTCTTGTATAATCGGGATGAAAAGTGTAAAATGGGAGAAACAGAAAGCAAACTGGTTTCCGTCGCAGCAGGTTTTTTGGGAAGACAGATGGAACAGTAGAATAGATACAGGATACCGGTATCAGGTATCACAGGGAACGAAAGAGTTAAGGCTGGCAGTGCAGGACAGGCGAGTGTAGCAGCACTCGCCCTTTCAAGTTAAAAAGGCAGGTAATTATGAAATTTATACATATCGCAGATGTACATCTGGGTGTGGTACCCGACGCGGGAAAATCATGGAGTGAAAAAAGAGCGGCAGATATCTGGACGACGTTTACCGAGGTATTTGCGGTTGCAAAAAAGATCAAGGTCGATATGGTGCTGATCGCAGGAGATCTGTTCCACAGACAACCGCTGATCCGGGAACTTCGGGAGATCAATTACATTTTTGAACAGGTTCCGGAAATACAGGTAGTGATTGTGGCGGGAAATCATGATTTTTTGTCGGTGGCGTCAAATTACAGGACATTTTCCTTTGCAAAAAATGTAGTGTTTTTAAAAAAGAACGAGATAGAAAGTGTCTATTTCCCGGAGCTGAATACGGAAGTATATGGAATGAGTTACTGGCACAGGGAAGAGACGTCAGATGTCTATGACCATATAACGCCAAAGCGTCAGGATGCCATCAACATCCTGTTAGCACATGGCGGAGATGCAAAGCATATACCGTTTTCTCCGGCAAAGATCATAGAGAACGGATTTGACTATATTGCGGCAGGACATATCCACAAAGGCGGAGTATTAGAGGGTATGTCGGTCAATCCGACACCGCTGGATTCTAACAGAAAGATCACAACGATGCGGGCAGTCATGGCAGGGGCGTTAGAGCCGATCGACAGTAATGACACCGGAGAACACGGCTTCTGGGTAGGAGAGATCACTAAGGCATTTGGACAGGTGCAGTTCTGTCCGTTGCGAAAATGCCAGTATGTGCATGAGACGATACAGCTTTCCTCGCAGATGACTAATATGGCAGTACAGACGATTGTAAAAAATCTGCTTGCAAACCGGAAACCATATGAATTGTATAAGATTTTTCTGACGGGGACACTGAATGCAGACACTGAGCTGGATTTAGACTGGATCAGGAATCAGGAAGCAGTGGTCGATGTGATCTGTTCGCTGCGGCAGGACTATGATTATGACAGGCTGCGGGAAGAAAACGAGCAACAGTTGTTAGGACGGTTCATAGCGGCAATGCAGAGTCAGGGAGAATCAGAGGTTTATAAAAAAGCACTTGAGATTGGCGTGGAAGCCCTTTTGTCAGCAAAACTTGACAGATAGCAGATAAGAGAGAATGATATGCGGATAAAAAAGATCAGAATCAGAAATTTTGGACAATTTCATAATCGGGAGTTTACATTCGCACCGGGTTTAAATGTGATATATGGCGAGAATGAATCAGGAAAGACAACGCTGCATACTTTTTTAGTGTCCATGTTATTTGGATTGGAAAAGTCCAGAGGCAGAGGAGCGAAGCAGGACGTTTATACGAAATACGAACCGTGGAACAGTGCGAGCTTTTACAGCGGAGAGATGGAGTTTGAAGTGGGCGGTAAGGATTTTGGTTTAGAGAGAAATTTTTACCACAGAGAAAAGCAGACCACATTGATCAGCCGTCAGGATGGAGAACTCTTGTCGGAAGAATATGGCGACCTGCAGATGCTCTTAGGTGGGCTGAATAAAGAAATGTACGAGAATACATACTGTATTCCGCAGGCAGGAGCGGCTCCGGGAAAAGAACTTGCAGAGTTCGTGCAGAACTGCATGGCAAATGCGGCAGGGACAGGCGATGGAACACTTCAACTCAATCTGGCATTGGCACAGATCCATAAAAAACGGAAACAGGCGGCGGCGCAGGTGAAACAGGAGACGGAACTGCGGCAGCACCGGATGGAAAAATTACAGATCGAGCGTGAAATCTTAGAAGAGGACATTGCACAGCTTCAGGGCAAAGATGTAGAAGAAGCAGAGACAGCGGGAGATGGAAGCGAAAAACATCAAAAACGCAATGGGATGCCGGCATATCTGTTAGTGCTGATCTTAGGATGCTTCTTTATGGCGGCATGTTTTTTAGGAGCAGCAGTTTTCCATATCCCATGGAACAGCATTTTGATGGAAAGCATCGTGATCGGCGGTGTGACACTGGTATTGTCTCTGGTTTTATATGGAATGGAAAAAAGACACATTCCGGAGCAGACCGCAGAAAAACCAAAGAAGGGCAGATTGTCGGAAGAGCGGAGAGAAAAACAGACTAGGCTTTTTAATATTTTAGAGAGCCAGACGGAATTAGAGATGCCGACAGAGCGTGAAAATGAAAGAAAGCAGTATCTGAGTGCATGCGATATTGCAGAAAAGACGATCCGGGCATTGACCGGAGAGATATATGAGGATTTTGGAGACAGGATCAACAGCAGGACTTCTGAAATCCTTTCCCATATCACGCAGGGAAAATACGATAGAGTCGGCATCAACGAAAAGATGGAGGTATCTGTCTATGCAGGCACTCATGTATGCAGTCCGAAGCAGCTCAGCACAGGAACTTTAGAGCAGATTTATTTTGCACTGCGGATCAGTTTAGGAGAGATCCTTACCGATGAAGAACCGATGCCGTTTTTGTTAGATGAGACATTTGCACGTTATGATGAAACACGCATCCGCAATACACTGCAATGGATCGGAACGCAGGGCAGGCAGATGATCCTGTTTACCTGTCATAAGCGTGAAATGGAATATTTAGACGAGATGGGAATTGCATATCATAAGATTGAATTGGAAGGACAGTAACATGGCAAAGCAGAAAAAAAAGAAAAAACGCCGGGGTTTCCGGCTATTTGTGAAAATTCAACTGGTGCTGATCGTACTGGTGTTAGCAGGACTGGCATTTTATTTTTTTGGCGGCTATGCAAAAAAAATCAGTGATTTAAAATCAGATGCTTATGATAAGGTACATTCTGCTACGGATGAGACATTCCGTTCTTCGCAGACGAGCCTGGTCTATGATACCAATGGAAATCTGATCTCCGTGCTCAAAGGTGAGAAGGATATGTATTACCTCGAATATGAGGAGATACCGTCGGATGTCTGCTCGGCGATCATCAGTATCGAGGATAAGAAATTTTATCAGCATCATGGAGTGGACTTTAAAGGAATCCTTCGTGCCGTCAAAGCCATGATCGAAAACGGCAGGGTGACGCAGGGAGCCTCCACGATCACACAGCAGCTTGCAAGAAATGTTTTTTTAACACAGGAAAAGACCTGGGAACGAAAAATAGAAGAAATCTTTATTGCGACAGAGATGGAGCGGCTGTATACCAAAAATCAGATATTGGAATATTATCTGAACAATATTTATTTTGGCAATGGCTACTATGGGATTCAGGCGGCAAGTAAGGGATATTTTAACACGGAGGTCAAAAATCTGGACTTGTCACAGATAGCATTTCTCTGTGCCATTCCGAACCGCCCGACACTTTATGATCCGGTGACGCATATAGATAATACGATCAAGCGTAGAAACCGGATCTTAAACCAGATGAAGGAAGATGGAAAGATCTCGGCAGAGGTCTGCAAACAGGCAAAAGAAGAAACCATTACCTTGAACCGTCCGACCAGTGTGAAAAATAACTATGTGGAGACCTATACCTATTATTGTGCAACCCGTGCGCTTATGGCACAGGAGGGGTTTGAATTTAAGAATACATTTCAGAGTGCTACAGAAAAGGAACGATATGAGGAAGAGTACGATGATATGTATGAAACCTGTAACAAAAAATTATATACGGCAGGTTACCGCATTTATACATCCATTGACCTGAATATGCAGCAGGAGCTTCAAAGCAGTATTGATACGGCATTAGAAAAGTATACAGAGGTCAACGATGAAGGAATCTATACATTACAGAGTGCAGGCGTTTGCATGGATAACCAGACCGGATATGTGAAGGCAATTGTCGGAGGACGCAGCCAGGAATACAATGGATATACGATCAACCGTGCTTATAAGAGTTTTCGCCAGCCGGGCAGTGCGATCAAACCGCTTCTTGTATACACTCCGGTATTAGAGCGGGCTTACACACCCGATTCGATTGTGGTGGATGAACCGATTGAAGATGGACCTTCTAACTCGGATGGAAGTTTTTCCGGTTCCATGACCTTACGGAGTGCCGTGGAGCGTTCTAAGAACACGATTGCATGGAAACTGTTAGAGGAACTGACCCCGGAAACAGGTTTGGAATATTTGGAAAAAATGAATTTTTCTAAATTAGATGAGAATGATAAGCGTCCGGCATCAGCACTTGGCGGATTTACCAACGGTGTCTCTCCATTAGAAATGGCAGCGGGATACGCAACGATTGAAAATGATGGATATTACAGAGAACCGACCTGTATCCTGAAGATCACCGATTCCTCAGGAGAAAAAATACTGAGTACGAAGCAGGAGGAAACGGCTGTTTATAAGGAAAATGCGTCCCGCATGATGACGGATATTTTAAAGGGAGTTCTGACCAATGGTACCGGAAGGGGACTTGCTTTAGACGGAATGCCATGTGCAGGAAAGACCGGAACCACGAATGAAAATAAAGACGGCTGGTTTGTCGGTTACACCCGCTATTATACGACCAGTGTCTGGGTTGGCTATGATATGCCAAAGAAACTCAGTGGGTTGTCGGGTGCATCCTATCCGGGACGTATCTGGAAAACATTTATGCAAAAGATCCATGAGGGCTTAGAGCCGCAGGAATTTTTGTCCTATGAACCAGGGCAGTCTAAGACAGAAGAAGCTGTACCACAGGAAAATCCAGGTGCAGAGACCCCGGAAAACACAACCGATCAGAACCAGGAGACAAAACCGATCGATATTCAGGGAAATGTGACCGAAAAACCGGAGAATAAGAAAGATAACAAGTCCTCAGAAGACCAGGAAAATCCTTCAGATTCTGATAACAACCAGACCGATCAGAACCCAACGACAAATCCGGATGACAATCAGCAGCCGGAAAACCCGACAGAGAATCCAAGTGATAACACGAACCAGAATCCAGCGGAGAATCCGGGTGATAATACAAACCAGACACCAACAGAAAATCCGGATGAGGATACAAATCAGAATCGGACAGAAGCGGATACACAGGGAAATCCGGCAGATACAACCGGGAATCCTACGGAGGGTGTGCAGTAAAACGTTGGCCATGATGTCAGAAAAAATGAAGATATAATGCTTCTGGATAGTGCATGAGAAGACAATATTTTGGGAGATACAAAAAAGGAGACAGGATGAAACGATATGGATTTGGGATCGACGTAGGCGGAACAGCCATTAAAATGGGGCTGTTTACCACAGACGGAGAACTGATAGAAAAATGGGAGATCAAGACTAACAAGGAAGATCAGGGAAGCAGAATATTTGATGACATTGCAGAGCAGATAGACGAGAAGCTTTCGGAGCGAAATATTTCTAAATCAGAAGTCGCAGGGATCGGAATTGGTGTGCCGGGGCCGGTTAAGGCAGACGGAACGGTTGTCAAATGCGTAAATGTCGGCTGGGGGATCCTGAATGTGGAACAGGAATTAGCGACGCGTACCGGACTGACCGTAAAGGCAGGAAATGATGCGAACATTGCCGCCTTAGGTGAAATGTGGAAAGGCGGTGGAAGAGGCTGTCAGAATCTGCTTTTGGTCACACTGGGAACCGGAGTCGGTGGCGGAATTATCATCGAAGGAAATATGCTCTATGGCTCGAATGGTGCAGGCGGTGAAATCGGCCATGTCGTAGTGGATAAACATGAGACAGAAGTCTGCGGTTGTGGAAAAAAAGGCTGCTTAGAACAATATGCTTCCGCCAACGGAATTGTGCGCATGACAAAGAAAGCGTTAGCAACGGAAACAAGGGATACCATCCTGAATACGATCGAAAATCTTACGGCAAAAGATATTTTTGATGCCGCAAAGTCGAACGATACAGTTGCAGCCGAGCAGGTTGAAAAGATGGGAAACATTCTTGGAACAGCACTGGCAAGTATCGCCTGTGTGATCAATCCGGAGCGTATCGTCATCGGCGGTGGTGTGTCAAAGGCAGGAAAAATACTGATCGATGTCATTGAAAAACATTTTATGGAGCAGACGTTCCACGCCTGCAGGAATGCAGAGTTTGCCCTTGCGGAGCTTGGAAATGATGCCGGTATTTACGGAGGAGCCTGTCTGATCTTGCAAAATGCTTAAACAGGATATGATCTGGTGCTTGTGGAATGCTGAAAGATATTATATAATACTACTAGGAATATAGTAGAATGATTGGAGGAAGTCCATATGATGGTATCGACAAAGGGAAGATACGCACTGAGACTGATGGTGGATCTTGCCCTGCACGATAATGGAAAATTTATAGCACTAAAGGATGTATCTGTACGCCAGAAGATATCCATAAAATATTTAGAGCAGATCGTGACACCGTTGAACCGTGCCGGTTTATTAAAGAGTGGCAGGGGCGCACAGGGAGGCTACCGCCTTGCAAAAAACACAACGGATTACACCGTTGGAGAAATCCTTCGGGCGATCGAGGGTAGCTTTGCACCGATCTCCTGTTTGGAGGATGAGGAGAACCAGTGTGAAAATTATGACACCTGTGCCACGATTGAATTTTGGGAGGGATTGTACAAAGTGGTCAATGAATATTTAGATGGAACCACATTATATGATCTGGTTGAGATTCAAAAAGAAAAAATGGGTGGAAATTATTATATTTAAGACTGGACAAATCAAAAAAAGTATGCTAATATAATTAGGCACGATTTTTGTCGTGTCGATTACGATGCGTGGCTCAGTTTGGTAGAGCGCTGCGTTCGGGACGCAGAGGTCGCAGGTTCAAATCCTGTCGCATCGATTAAAGGAATAATGGTATGTAAAAAGCACTTCGAGAGAAGTGCTTTTTTCTCTATAAGAAAAATAGAATAATAACTGTAACAAATCACAGTTTTAGTCGGGGGAAAAACATTATGCATTACCTTAGGCGGGAAGAAGTTCCCGCCATTTCTAATATATAAGGGGGAGAGGATTTTGAATCTACAGGAAACACTAAAACACTATTTTGGATATGACAGCCTGCGTCCGGGACAGCAGGAATTGATCGATGAAATTTTAAAAGGAAAAGATGTGCTTGGGATCATGCCGACCGGAGCGGGAAAATCACTCTGCTATCAGCTTCCGGCATTGATGATGGGAGAAAAGCATTCGCGGGAGAAAACATTGCAGCTACAAGAAGATGAGGTCAATGTGCCCTGCGTACCTCCGCCTGGAATCACAATTGTAATTTCTCCATTGATCTCCCTGATGTCGGATCAGGTCAAAGCACTCAATCAGGCAGGCGTACATGCGGCATATATTAACAGCACATTGACGGAAAATCAGATCCGAATGGCTTTGGCATATGCTGCACAGGGGAAGTATACATTGATCTATGTAGCACCGGAGCGGCTGAATACGATACAGTTTTTAGATTTTGCATGTCATGCAGAGATTGCCATGGTAACAGTGGATGAGGCACATTGTATATCGCAATGGGGACAGGACTTCCGTCCAAGTTATTTAGAAATAGCAAAGTTTCTTGAAAAACTGCCGCAGCGTCCGGTAGTTAGTGCATTTACTGCCACGGCGACAGAACGCGTGAAACAGGATATTATAGAAAGCCTGCATTTGCAGAAACCAATGACGATCGTAACCGGGTTTGACCGCCCAAACCTGTTGTTTCGGGTAATAAAAAGAAAAGGTGGAAAAGAAACAGACAACAGCATTTTAAATTATGTCAAAAGGCATGAAGAGGAAAGTGGTATTATCTATTGTGCGACGAAGAAAAATGTGGATAAAGTCTGTGAAATGTTATTAGAGCATGGGATAGAGGCGGGACGATATCATGCAGGTTTGTCATTAGAAGAACGAAAAAAGAATCAGGATGATTTTACATATGACAGGATCCGGGTGATGGTTGCAACGAATGCGTTTGGCATGGGGATAGACAAATCCAATGTACGCTATGTCCTTCATTATAATATGCCGCAAAGTATTGAATACTATTATCAGGAGGCGGGAAGAGCCGGGCGTGATGGAGAAGAAGCGGAATGTGTGCTGTTTTTTTCTAAGCAGGACATCATGATCAATAAGCAGCTTTTGAATCATAAAGCATATGGAGCCACAGAGAGTTCCGAACTTCGAAGGAGAGAAAACCAAAAACTGAACCAAATGATCCATTACTGTGAGACAGATCAATGCCTTCGACAGTTTATCCTGAACTATTTTGGGGAAGATGCCCCGTGTACCTGTGAAAAATGCAGTAATTGCGTAGTGATCGAGGAAGAAACCGAGCAAAATTATATCAAGACGGGATCGGCAAAGAAAAGGTTAGAATTGGCAGATTTGACACCGGAAGGACAGGAGTTGTTTGAGCAGCTCAGGGGATGTCGGTCAGAGCTTGCAGCAAGCCAAAATGTACCACCATTTATCATCTGTTCGGATAAAACTTTAAAAGATATGTGTGCGAAATGTCCGCAAAGCCGTACGGAGATGAAAGCAATGTACGGCATGGGAGTACAGAAAGTCGAAAGCTACGGAGAAAATTTTATAAAAATCATTGCAGCATTTTTGAAAGAATATGGAAATATGCGAACGACTGAAGAGACAGTAGCAGAACCTCTAAGAAAAAAGAAACAGCCATTTTACATTGCACCGGAAAAACTGGATGAAGTAGAGTTGACGGACAGGTGTACGGTTTCGGAATTTACGAAGCAGATCAATGAACTCTGCGAAGAGACAAACCGAAAGAAATTAACAGCAAAATTTGTCAATGAATTACTGTTAGATAAAGGTTATCTCGAGGAAACGGCGGAGCAGGTAGAAGAGAAACATAAGAGGGTAACAGAAAAAGGACGCCTTGCCGGTATCTTAGAAGAAGAGCGGCATGCGAAATATGGGAAGAGTTACTATGCATTGATCCATACAAGGGAGAGCCAGATGCTGATCATAGCAGAATTAAAAGAATATCTTGCATCACAGGAAGAACTTGCAGATTGAACATAAACCGATTATGATAGGATTGTATATACAAAAAAATAAAAACCCAGAGGATTAGAAAAATGACACAACAAACACAACAACATAACACAACGAAAAACATCACACTAACAGACAGATTTGAATTCCGGGATATCCATGCAGAGGAGGCAGATCGGGCGGTTGCGATTGAGCAGATCTGTTTTCCACCGCACGAAGCATGTTCAGAAAAGAGCATGAAGACAAGGATTGCAAATGCACCGGAGCTGTTTTTGGTAGCAATTGATAAAGATACCGGAGAAATCGCTGGATTTTTAAATGGAGTAGCGACAGATGAAGAAATATTCAGAGATGAATTTTTTACGGATATCAGTCAGCACAAACCGAATGGAAAAAATGTAATGCTCTTAGGATTAGATGTACTGCCGCAGTATCGTGGACAGGGCTTAGCACGAGAAATTGTATCGCAGTACAGTAAGCGTGAAAAAGCCAATCAGCGGAAAATGCTGATTCTGACCTGTCTGCCGGAAAAAGTGGCAATGTATGAAAAAATGGGACTGAAAGACAAAGGCATTTCAGGTTCTTCCTGGGGCGGCGAAGAATGGCATGAAATGACATTAACCCTGTAGAAATAAAAAATTTCAGAGATTATTCATAGACTCAATATTTTGATAGTGTGCTATAGGAAGAAGAGGCATGCCGGAGATGTTATTTTTAGCATTCTGCGTATGTCTTTTTTGCTCTATAGGAAATATCGTCTTTCCCATAGAACAAAAGCTCTTCGGGCAAAGATGCACAGCTCGCGGAGAGGCACACTTTTGTTTGTTACAGATATTATGAATATTGCATTTATAGTTGTATGATGTTGTTACAGAAAAAAACATGACAAAATCGAATTGACGAATACAAGAATACTGTTTATAATAAAGACAAAATGAGAATGTCATATTCGGAGGGATTTTAGATATGGAGAAGATTGTAACACTAGAAGAGGCATTAAAAAGAATTACAGAACTGGAAAAAGAGAATGCCACACTTCGGGAAGAATTGGAATATTATAAAAATCGAAAGCTGAGCGGAAGGCAGAAACATAATGAAAAGTGGATGGCAATCTATCATGATTTTGTTGCCGGTTATGAGAGCGGTATGACAATGGTGGAGATTGCAAAGCGGAATAATGTCAGTGAGCGGACGATTTACAGGTATAAGGCATATTATGAGAAAATGAAGAAAGCAGAGGAATAGACCATTTTACTGACGCCAGTAAAATGGTTACATTGGGAAGTGGTGCTAATTGTGAAGTAGACGATTACATACTTACCCGTTATGCCTGTTATCTTATCGTTGAAAATGGAGATCCCCGTAAAGGACAGATTGCTTTTGCGCAAAGTTACTTTGCGGTTCAAACCAGAAAACAGGAATTAATTGAAGAAAAAGACTTGCAAGGTGAGGCGGATATTTTTGTGTCTATGGAAAATCGTATATCGGATTTTTGCACAACATTTTGGCAAGTATCTGTGTGCGTATACCGGGCTCTTATCTGGCATCGAAATATTTTCCGGATACCCTGTTTCTGATAAATGAAAAAAATATGCAATATACTGCCAAAACTACAGCCTGGAAACATTTACAGACTGTACAAAAATGTGGTATTGTTAGTATATTGCATTTTTATACAAATATATTAGACAAGGGCACGGATAGAGGAGTATCGGTGCAAATAGAAGTAATGAGGAGTGGGAAAGAAAATGTTAGAGACAATTAATGAAGTGCTGTCAAAAATTGATGGCATTGTGTGGGGCGTACCGTTGATGGTACTCATCCTTTCCGGTGGTCTTTATCTGACCATACGAATGGGATTCCTTCAGACAAGAAAACTGCCACTGGCATTAAAGTGGATGGTAAAAAATGAGGAAGACGGTCACGGAGAGGTGACATCTTTCGGAGCGTTGTGTACTGCATTGTCGGCAACGATCGGAACCGGAAACATTGTAGGAGTCGCAACGGCGATTTGTGCAGGAGGACCGGGAGCATTATTCTGGATGGAGATTGCAGCATTCTTTGGAATGGCGACTAAATATGCAGAGGGTCTTTTGGCAGTGAAATATCGTGTGGTAGACGAAGAGGGACACGCTTTAGGTGGACCTTTCTATTACATAGAGCGTGGAATGGGTTCAAAATGGAAGTGGCTTGCTATGATCTTTGCCTTTTTTGGAATTTGTGTAGGACTCTTTGGAATCGGAACATTTTCACAGGTAAACGGTATTGCATCCGCAGTCAATAATTTCTTTGACCCGAACCAGCAGCACACCGTTGCAATCCCGGGAATCGGAACTTATTCCTGGACAGTTGTCATTGCATCATTAGTACTCAGTATCTGCGTGGCACTGGTTTTGATCGGCGGGATCAAACGTATTGCAAATGTGTCACAGATTGTTGTACCGTTTATGGCAATCATTTATGTAGTGATCAGTCTGACACTGATCATCTGCAATATTACAGAGATCCCGGCAGCAATCGTAACAGTAGTAAAAGGAGCATTCAATCCGTCAGCAGTTACGGGTGGCGCAGTGGGAACACTGTTTATCGCAATGCAGAGCGGTGTGGCAAGAGGAATTTTCTCTAATGAATCAGGACTTGGTTCTGCTCCGATCGCGGCAGCAGCAGCAAAGACTAAAGAACCGGTAAGACAGGGACTTGTTTCCATGACAGGAACCTTTATTGATACGATCATTATCTGTACCATGACAGGTTTGGCAATCGTATTAACCGGAGCATGGCAGGTAGAAGGATTAGAAGGTGTTCGGGTTACAACTTACGCATTCAACCAGGGACTTCCGATACCGGCAAGTGTATCTTCCTTCTTATTAATGCTGTGTCTGGTATTCTTTGCATTTACCACGATACTGGGATGGGATTACTATTCTGAGAGATGTTTAGAGTATTTAACAGGCGGTAACATGAAAGCAGTAAAAGTATACCGTTGGTTATACATTTTAGCAGTATTCATCGGACCATACATGACAGTAGAGGCAGTATGGACGATCGCAGATATTTTCAACGGTCTGATGGCGATACCGAATATGATAGCAATCTTCGCATTAAGTGGAGTAGTGATCAAGGAGACAAAGGATTTCTTTGAAAAAAAGAAACATTTATCTTAAATAGCTAAAAATAAAAGTCAAACAAACAGCAGGAGGACAGCATGTTAGCAACAGGAATTCAAGGTGAAAAGAAAGAACAGGTAACACAGGAAAACACAGCTCTTACGATGAAAAGCGGTGCATTAAAAGTATATGCGACACCGGCAATGATCGCATTGATGGAGCAGGCAGCTTATACAAGTGTTGCAGGAGAGTTAGAGGAAGGACAGGGAACTGTCGGAACACTGATGAATGTCAGCCATATTTCTGCGACTCCGGTAGGCATGGAAGTAACAGCAAAGAGCGAGTTAGTAAAAGTCGATGGAAGAAAACTGGTTTTCCATGTGGAAGCGTATGATGAACGTGGAAAAATCGGCGAAGGCGAGCATGAGCGTTTTATCATCGACAATGAAAAATTCCAGAACAAGGCAGATAACAAATAAAGAGAGTAAGTGAAAAGCATACAAAGGAGTGTTTGCAATGGCTGATGAAAAAAACTGGATCAGGGAAGCAATGTTTTATCATATCTATCCGCTCGGATTTACCGGAGCACCTCTTCGTAACGAAGGGGAAGCAACGGCAGGCGGACGGATTTTAGAGGTGTTAGATTGGATAGAGCATTTCAAAGAGCTTGGGATCAATGCGATCTATTTTGGACCGATCTTTGAATCTGTTTCCCATGGTTATGATACGACAGATTATTATCAGACAGACAGCAGACTGGGAAGTAAAGAGGATTTTAAGAAAGTCTTTACGGCACTACATGAAAACGGCATCCGTGTTATCGTGGATGGAGTCTTTAATCATGTAGGCAGAAAATTCTTTGCTTTTTTGGATGTGCAGAAGAATCTGGAACAGTCAGACTATAAAGACTGGTTCTGTAATTTGAATTTTTCCTGGCAGAGTCCGTTAGGAGATTCATTTTCCTATGAGAACTGGCATGGGGCAGCGGAACTTGTTAAATTGAACCTGAGAAATCCGGCAGTTTGTGAACATCTGCTTGGAGCAGTCGGTATGTGGATGGACGAGCTGGGCATTGACGGCCTGCGTCTGGATGCAGCCGATTGCGTAGACCGGGAATTTTTTAAACGACTCCATAGCTTTACAAAAGGAAAGAGAGAAGATTTCTGGCTGATGGGCGAGATCATTCATGGCGATTACCGTGTCTGGGCAAACGATGAGATGTTAGATTCGGTTACGAATTATGAGTGCTGGAAGGGCATTTATTCAAGCCACAATGACAAGAATTATTTTGAGATTGCCTATTCGTTGAAGCGTCAGTTTGGGCAGGGAGGTCTTTATGAAAATCTCTGCCTGTACAACTTCTTGGATAACCATGATGTCAACCGGATCGGAAGTCTGCTCAAACAGCGTGAGAACTTAAAGAATGCCTATACGCTGCTTTACATGATGCCGGGAATCCCGTCCATTTATTACGGAAGTGAGTGGGGGATTGAAGGAGTGAAAGGTCAGGGAATGGATGCTGACCTGCCGCTTCGACCAAAGCTGGACTTAGAGGAAATGTGCGCCCAAGAAACGGATCTGCCGGCGCATATCCGGGAACTGGCAAAGATCCGCAAAGAGTCCGATGCGGTAAAATATGGGGCATATGATGAGGTATTAGTCCGCAATAAACAGTTCGTTTTTGCAAGACGAAGTGGTGAGCAGTACAAAGTTATCGCACTTAACCTGACAGATCATGCAGAGACATTACATTTTTCTTATCAGGGCAAAGAGTATGAGGTCTTATTAGAAGCATATACCTCTAAGATTATGGAGTAGACAGAAAGATAACAGAAGGTAAAGGGGACAGCAGATGAAAATAGAGAGATTGATAGAACAGGCAAGAGAAGAGCTGATCACGGACATTGTATTGTCGGATGAATTTATGAACAGAATGCAGGAAAATTTTCTGCCGATTGAGCGTTTGATGTCATACTATCGCTGTGCGATTATGGAGGTGGAGACAAAGTTTCGGGTATTGAATGAACAGTTTTCACTGCAATATGACAGAAATCCAATTGAGACGATCAAGACGAGAGTCAAATCCTTTGATGGAATCCTGAAAAAAGTCAAGAGAAAACAGATTCCGTTTTCCTTAGAATCCATTGAAGAAAATATTAACGACATTGCAGGAGTCCGTGTGGTATGCTCGTTCCCAGAGGACATTTATCTGTTAGCGGAATGTCTGTTACAGCAGGACGATATCCGACTGATCGAGAAAAAAGATTACATCAAGAATCCAAAGCCAAGCGGTTACCGGAGTCTGCACCTGATCGTGGAAGTACCGATCTTTTTAGAAAACGAGAAGAGACCGATGAAGGTGGAAGTGCAGCTTCGTACTATCGCAATGGACTTCTGGGCAAGTTTAGAACATAAGCTGCGTTACAAAAAAGAGATTCCGGAAGCAGAGGCAGCACAGATGGCAGAAGAACTGACCGAGTGTGCAAATGTCATTGCCGATTGGGACAAGAAGATGGGAGAGATCCGCAACCGGATCGAGCGTTACAGCGAAGAAAAAGATGAGAGCCTGCCGGCAATCGGACTGGCACGGATCATCAATCGTGACTAAAAAAGAGCCTGTTGATAAAATTTTTCAATAAGATAAAAAACGTGGAAAATGCCGATGGGAGGTACTATGATAGAGTAAAATAAAAATAGCATATGCGTAAGGAGGAAACAACGATGAGTATTAATTGGAAAAAAATCGGACTTTTTGCAGGAGGAACGCTGTTTGGAACAGCCGGAGTCAAAATCCTGTCCAGTAAAGACGCAAAGAAAGTATACACAGGCTGTACGGCAGCGGTGCTTCGGGCAAAAGACTGCGTGATGAAGACTGCAACAACCATTCAGGAGAATGCAGGCGACATTTATGCAGAAGCTAAGGATATCAACGAGGCAAGAGCTGCAAAAGAAGAAGAATTTGAAGATACAGCAGGTGAGGAATAAGTGAAATTTTCAATTAAGCATGAAATGACGGGAAGGATGAGAGTTCATCTTTCGCAGAACAGAATGACTTATGCACAGGCAGATATTTTACTCTATTTTTTACAAAACGATAAGTACGTTACATGTGCAAAAGTATATGAGCGGACTGGAGATGCGGTGATTTCGTATACCGGAGAGAGAAGTTATATCATTCAGTTATTGCAGGGCTTCTGCTATGAAAAAGCAGAAGTTCCGACAGGTTTATTAGAGCATTCCGGCAGAGAACTCAATGCCGTTTATCAGGAAAAACTGATAGGAAAAGTTCTGATGCGGTATGTCAAAAAGATCGTACTTCCATATCCGGTCTACACAGCCTACATTACACTGAGTTCCTTAAAGTATATTGCAAAAGGAATCCAGTCACTCTGGCATCGTAAGATAGAAGTGGCGGTGTTAGATGCAACGGCAATTGGAGTATCTGTTCTTCGTAAAGATTTCGGCACGGCAGGCTCAGTCATGTTCCTGTTGGGAATCGGAGAACTTTTAGAGGAGTGGACACATAAGAAATCCGTGGATGACCTTGCAAGAACCATGGCTTTAAATGTAGGAAAAGTATGGTTGAAGTCAGACGGTCAGGAAGTCTTAGTATCGGTAAATGATATTTCCGCAGGAGATGAAGTTGTTGTACATATGGGTAATGTGATCCCATTTGACGGCGAGGTTTCCGAAGGAGAAGCAATGGTCAATCAGGCATCCTTAACCGGAGAATCCCTGCCGGTCAGAAAGGCAGAAGGCAACTATGTCTATGCAGGTACTGTTTTAGAGGAGGGCGAGCTTACCATTCTTGTAAAAGAAGTAGGTGGTTCAAGCCGCTTCGAGAAGATTGTAACCATGATCGAGGAATCAGAAAAACTGAAATCCTCATTAGAAGGAAAAGCAGAGCATTTAGCAGACAGATTAGTACCATATACACTTGGTGGAACCGCGTTGACCTATCTGTTGACCCGCAACACCACAAAGGCACTTTCTGTTTTAATGGTAGATTTTTCCTGTGCTTTAAAACTGGCAATGCCAATCTCTGTTCTTTCTGCGATCCGTGAAGCAAGCCTCTACCATATGACTGTAAAAGGCGGCAAATATTTAGAAGCCGTAGCAGAGGCAGACACGATTGTGTTTGATAAGACGGGAACATTGACAAAGGCAAAACCATCCGTGGTTGAAGTCGTATCATTTGATGAAAGAGAGCCGAACGAGCTGTTGAGAATTGCCGCCTGCATGGAAGAGCATTTCCCACATTCGATGGCAAAAGCAGTCGTTCAGGCGGCAGAAGAAAAAGGCCTTGCCCATGAAGAGATGCATTCTAAGGTGGAGTACATTGTAGCACATGGAATTTCCACGACTATCAACGGAAAACGGGCGGTCATCGGAAGCAGCCATTTTGTCTTTGAAGATGAAAAATGTACGATTCCGGAGGGAAAAGAGGAATTATTTGAAAATCTTCCGGTAGAGTATACACATCTCTATTTAGCCATTGAGAATCAATTAGCAGCCGTCATCTGCATCGAAGATCCGTTGCGTGAAGAAGCGGAAGCAGTCATTACTTCGCTTAGAAAAGCAGGACTGTCTAAAATTGTCATGATGACAGGTGACAGTGAGCGTACCGCACATGCAATCGCAGAGCGTGTCGGTGTGGATGAATATTATTCCGAAGTGCTGCCGGAAGATAAAGCGGCATTTGTGGAAAAAGAAAAGGCTGCCGGAAGAAAAGTCATTATGATTGGTGACGGAATCAACGATTCACCGGCACTGTCAGCGGCAGACGTTGGAATTGCCATCAGCGATGGTGCAGAGATTGCAAGAGAGATTGCAGACATTACCATCAGTGCGGATGACCTGTACCAGATTGTGACATTAAAGCTCATCAGTGATGCCCTGATGAAAAAAATTAGTAAAAACTACAAACAGATCGTAGGATTTAATACAGGTTTAATTGCACTTGGGGTTGCGGGAGTCATTCAGCCGGCAACTTCAGCACTGCTTCACAATACTTCAACACTGGTCATCAGTCTGAAGAGTATGCAGAATTTGCTGACATAACGATATCTGATATTAAAAAAAGGCAGCCGCAGGCTGTCTTTTTTGGTAAAGTGTGTTTCATTTTTAAAAATTTATGCTAATATCATAGTATGAAAAAATATTTATCCATACTACTTATTTTATGCATGTGTCTTACCGCATGCACCACAACAAATCAAGCGATATCCACTTCGGAGAAGAGCCAATCGGATACCACATCCGGGGAAGCAGTACAGTCCGGTCAGGAGGAAAAAGCAGCAAAAGCACCGGACACTTCAAAGCCCGAAGGAACACTGGAAGTCCACTATATCGATGTCGGACAGGGAGATGCGACCTTAATAAAATGCGGCTCCCATGCCATGTTAATAGATGGCGGCAATAACAATAAAGGAACCACGGTGCAATTATATCTGAAAAAACAGGGGGTAGAATCCTTAGACTATGTCATAGGTACGCACCCGGATGCAGACCATATCGGTGGTCTGGATGTGATTGTATACAAGTACAACTGCGAGAAAGTCATTATGCCGGACTATGAAAAAGACACCAGAACCTATCAGGAGTTAGTCGATGTCATTCACGATAAAAATATGAAGATCACCTATCCGGTGGTAGGGGAACAGTATGCTCTTGGAGAAGCAAAATTTACGATCATAGCACCAAATTCCAATTCCTATGGTGGCAATGCCAATGACTATTCCGTGGCAATCCTCTTAGAATATGGAAAAAACCGCTTCCTGTTTACCGGAGATGCAGAGGAAGCATCAGAAACGGAAATGCTGTCGAACGGCATTGAACTTTCGGCAGATGTATATAAAGTGGCACATCATGGAAGCCGCTCGGCAAGTACGCAGGAATTTTTAAATGCAGTCCGTCCCAAATATGCGGTCATAAGCTGTGGAGAGGGAAACAGCTATGGACATCCTCATGCAGAAGTGCTGAACCGGCTGCGAAGCATGGGAGTGGAAGTATTTCGTACCGATGAGCAGGGCAGCATTATCGCAAGCTCTGATGGAGAAAATATTACATGGAACTGTTCGGCAACGGATTCCTGGCAGAGCGGGGAACAGACAGAGTCTGACAGGGAAAACGCAGAGGATGAAAATCCTGGTGATGAAAATTCCGGTAATGCGATTTCTGATGCAGTTACCTCTGAGCAGACAACCTATGTCCTGAACACAAATACGAAAAAATTCCACCGGGAGACCTGCGGCAGCGTATCACAGATCAAAGAGGAAAATTTTCAAAAAGTACAGATGAGCCGTGAAGAGTTAGAACAGAGTGGATATTCGCCGTGCAAGAACTGCAATCCGTAGAATAAATGCGTTGAATCTGTTTTCGCAAAGTGCTAGAATAAGAACATCATGAAATCTCGGAGGAACAGAATGGAAACAGAAAAAAAATATGCACTGCTGATAGATGCGGATAATGTATCGCCAAAATACATGGATTTGGTTCTTCGTGAAACCAAGACCTTAGGAGATGTCAGCATTCGTAGAATTTATGGAGACTGGACAGAGATTGGAAAACATTCATGGAAAGAATGTCTGTTGGAAAATTCACTGACACCGATTCAGCAGTACAGCTATACAATCGGGAAAAATGCATCCGATTCGGCAATGATCATTGATGCAATGGATATACTGTATACAAGAGAAATAGATGGATTTGTCATTGTCTCATCAGACAGTGATTTTACTAAACTCGCAATGCGTTTAAGAGAGTCGGGAAAATATGTGGTCGGCATGGGCGAGAGCAAGACACCGTCACCGTTTGTCAAAGCATGTGACCGTTTTAAGACACTGGATATCTTAATGCGCAGCGTGGAAGAGATCCCGAAAAAAGGAAGAAATGTTGGAAAAAGTTATTATAAACGTGAGAACAATAACATTGCGGAGCAGAGTACAGAGAAAGAAAAAAATGAGGCAGATATTTCGCCGATCACCGATCTTAGAGAGATCAAAACGGCAATCTTTTCACTGTTAAAAGAAAATTCAGACGAGAGCGGCTGGATGTTCTTAGGGGAACTTGGAAACATGGTCTTAAAGCTCTATCCGGATTTTGACTGCCGTAACTATGGCTATGCAAAACTGAGCAATCTGTTAGAGTCCTTCCGGGATATTGAGATCCGTCGGGAGAATGCAAAAGACAGCCATAATCAGTTGGTTTATGTAAGAAAACGGGATTAAGTTCATTTCGATTGAATAATTGAAATAATTGTGATATAACAGTCATAGACAAAACACTTGGAGGAAAAGAAAATGAACATTTTTCAAAAAATAAAAAGTGGGATGCTGATATCGGGAGCAGTTCTGATCGTTGCAGGATTGGTATTGCTGTTTTTCCCTGTTACAACCACAAAAATGATTGCGTATATCGCAGCGGCAATGCTGCTCTTTATGGGAATAGGACAGGTCATCGGCTACTTCCGCTATGAGCCGGGAAGTGGAAGATACAGCAGCGGACTGGTGCTTGGAATCTTTCTGATGATCGTAGGATTGCTGATCTACTATAAGGCAGAAGTTGTCGTTTCCATTATCCCGATCATCTTAGGCGTGGTCATCCTGTTCAGTGGATTTTCCAAACTGCAGCAGGCAGTAGATTTAGCAAGAATGAAAGCCAGAAGATGGACGACGGTATTAGCAACCGCCTGTTTAAACCTGATCTTAGGAGGCGTTATTATCTTTAATCCGTTTTCAACGGCAATGACATTACTTCGCTTTGTCGGAATCGGATTGTTATACAGTGGCATCTCCGATATTGTCTCAACACTTTATATTTCGCGCGAGACAAAGAATTATCGTGATTTTGAGTAAAAGATCCTATCAGAATATCTAAGAATAAGAGAAAATCTTTCTGTACATACTAAGAAAAATATTTCGTGAAAGGAAACAGAAGATGGACTCTTTACATCATGAACAGAACAATTTTAAGCCGTTTATCCCTGCAGAAAAAAGGGTATCGGAATTTACCGCCACCAGTGTGATCTTAGGCATCATACTGGCGGTTTTATTTGGAGGGGCAAACGCATATCTCGGACTGCGTGTCGGAATGACGGTATCCGCATCGATCCCGGCAGCGGTCATCTCAATGGGAGTTATTCGCATTATCTTAAGGAAAGATTCCGTTTTAGAAAATAATATGGTGCAGACGATCGGTTCAGCCGGAGAGTCCCTTGCGGCAGGAGCTATCTTTACCATGCCGGTACTTTTTATGTGGGCAGCGGAAGGAAAAAGTACCATGCCCGGATTAGGAGAAATCGCACTGATCTGTATCTGTGGAGGGGCGCTTGGAGTATTTTTCATGATCCCGCTGCGCTCCGCACTCATTGTACAGGAGCATGGCGTACTGCCATATCCGGAAGGAACAGCCTGTGCAGAGGTATTGTTAGCCGGAGAAAAAGGAGGAGCCAAAGCAGGAACGGTTTTTGCAGGACTTGGGATAGCGGCTGTTTACAAATTTATCGCAGATGGTCTGCGGGTGTTTCCAAGTGAAGTGGATTTTGAGGTGAAAAGTTATAAGGGAGCGGGAATCGGTATAGATGTGCTTCCGGCATTGTTAGGAGTCGGCTATATCTGCGGAATGCGTGTGGCATCCTATCTGCTTGCCGGCGGAGTAACGGCGTGGTTTGTCATTATGCCTGTGATCGCACTTTTTGGAGGAGATGCTGTTTTATATCCGGCTACGGTACCGATCAGCGAACTTGGAGCATGGGGCATCTGGAGCCATTACATCCGTTATATCGGTGCAGGAGCTGTGGCGGCGGGAGGTATTTTCAGTCTGATCAAAGCATTGCCGCTGATCATACGGACTTTTGCACAGGCAGTCCGCGGTTATGGAAAAAATATGGAAGAGGAATCCAGAACATCGCAGGATATCCCAATCCGTGTTGTCCTTGTGGGAATTTTAATTACCGCGATCGTGATGTGGCTGATCCCTGTGATACCGGTCAATTTACCGGGAGCAATTTTAATTGTAGTCTTAGGATTCTTTTTTGCAACCGTATCTTCCAGAATGGTCGGGTTAGTAGGAAGTTCGAATAATCCGGTATCAGGAATGGCAATTGCAACTTTGATCATTACCGCAGCAATTTATAAAAGCAGTGGGGCAAGTGCAGAGGGAATGGTATCGTCGATCGCAGTCGGCACGATCATCTGTATCATTGCCGCAATGGCAGGCGATACTTCACAGGATTTAAAGACCGGTTATATCGTTGGGGCAACCCCGAAAAAACAGCAGTACGGAGAGCTGATCAGTGTAGTGGTATCCTCGATGGCAATTGGAGGAATTCTCTATCTGCTCAATGCAGCCTGGGGATATGGCTCGTCAGAACTTCCGGCTCCGCAGGCGACCTTAATGAAAATGGTAGTGGAAGGTGTCATGGGCGGTAATCTTCCATGGAATCTGGTTTTTGCAGGCGTGGCACTCGCAGTTGCAGCAGAAATACTAACGATACCGGTTCTTCCGTTTGCAGTCGGTCTCTATCTTCCGATCCATCTTAGCACACCGATGGCAGTCGGTGGTCTGGTAAGACTCTGGATTGAAAAAAAGAGAGGGGAAGAGGAAGAAAATCAAAAACAGATGATCGAGAGCGGAATCCTGTATTCATCCGGCTTAATTGCAGGGGAAGGACTGATCGGAATCCTGCTTGCCGTATTTGCCGTCCTTCCGTCAAAACGAGGCGGAACCGTAGGGGAATGGCTCGCAGCCGCCGGAGACAGAATGAATTTTGGAAATATCGGAGCACTGATCATGTTTGTGGTATTGATCGGAACATTGATATTATCCATCCAGAAAGGAAAAGAAAAATGAGAAAGCAGGAGAACTATCTTGACTATATCCCAAAGAGAAATAGCAGATATTCTTATCAGTTAAATGAACACGGCAATGTAGAGATTATCGTAAAAAATGAAGGATTCTGGAATCGAATCTTGCAAATCACACTAAAAAAGCCACGCTACTCCATGATAGAATTAGAGCAGATGGGAAGCTATGTATGGCAGGAAATGGACGGGCAAAAAACAGTATATGAGCTGGCATGTATGGAGAGAGAAAGGTTTGGGGATAAGGCAGAACCTGCATTTGAGCGTCTAAGTTCCTATTTGAAAATCCTAAGAGAGTGTGGTTATATCTGCTATGTCAATAAAATCTAAAAAATTTTATCAATTAAATTAATAAAAATGCAGGAAAAATGTTGCAAAATTGCAAAAATCATAATAAAATAAAAAACGATGAGGCGGTTATTAAAGATTATGGATAACCCTAACGAAGTATGTACACTAATTAAAAAGGAGATTGAAAACGATGAGCTATGTTGATGAAGTACTTGAGAGAGTACGCGAAAAAAATGCGTCTGAACCGGAATTCCTTCAGGCAGTAACCGAAGTATTAAATTCTTTACGCCCGGTCATTGATGCAAACGAAGAAGTATATAGAAGAGAAGCTTTATTAGAGCGTCTTTGCGAGCCGGACAGACAGTTTAAATTCAGAGTACCTTGGGTAGACGACAAAGGTCAGGTTCAGGTAAATACAGGATACCGTGTACAGTTCAATAATTCTATTGGACCATACAAAGGAGGACTCAGATTACATCCTTCCGTAAATATCGGTATTATCAAATTCTTAGGATTTGAGCAGATTTTCAAGAACTCTTTAACAGGACTTCCGATTGGAGGCGGTAAAGGTGGTTCTGACTTTGATCCAAAAGGAAAATCAGACCGTGAAGTTATGGCATTCTGCCAGAGCTTTATGACAGAACTCTGCAAATACATAGGAGCAGATACAGATGTTCCTGCAGGAGATATCGGAACAGGTGCCAGAGAGATCGGTTACATGTTCGGACAGTATAAAAAGATCAGAGGTCTTTATGAAGGTGTATTGACAGGAAAAGGATTATCCTACGGCGGATCTTTAGCCCGTACAGAAGCTACAGGATATGGTCTGTTATACTTAACAGAAGAGATGTTAAAATGCAACGGACATGACATCAAAGGCAAGACCGTATGTGTTTCCGGTTCCGGTAACGTTGCAATTTATGCAACACAGAAAGCACAGCAGTTAGGTGCTAAGGTTGTTACCGTATCTGATTCTACCGGTTGGGTATATGATCCGGAAGGAATTGATGTAGCATTATTAAAAGAAGTAAAAGAAGTAAAACGTGCACGTTTAACAGAGTACGCTGCAGCAAGACCAAGTGCAGAATATCATGAAGGACGTGGAGTATGGAGCATCAAGTGTGACGTAGCTCTTCCATGTGCAACTCAGAACGAGTTATTATTAGACGATGCAAAACAGCTTGTTGCAAACGGATGTATTGCAGTAGCAGAAGGAGCAAACATGCCTACTACTTTAGAGGCAACCGAGTACTTACAGAAGAACAACGTACTCTTTGCACCTGGAAAAGCTGCAAACGCAGGTGGTGTTGCAACTTCCGCATTAGAGATGAGCCAGAACTCTGAGAGATTAAGCTGGACATTCGAGGAAGTAGATGCAAAATTACAGAACATCATGGTAAATATCTTCCACAACTTAGACGATGCTGCAAAACGCTACAACATGGAAGGTGACTATGTTGCAGGTGCAAACATTGCAGGATTTGAGAAAGTTGCAGATGCCATGTTAGCTCAGGGTGTTTGCTAATTAAGAATTTCTAAGATAATATAAGATATGGTTAAGTCCTGTAAACCCAGTGTTTATGGGACTTTTCTTTATGTATTGATAAGGCAAAAGAATTGTCAGAATATTCATAAATAGAAGATAATTTACGTTATTTTGAGGTCGTTATATACACGTGGTACACAAGTGATATACAGGTGGTATACACTCGTTTTTACTGATTTTGGATGCTTTTTGAAGCATTCATCCAGTGCTTATCAAGATGATTCAGGCTGAATATGAGTGTAATGTTTATCATCAGAAACATCATAAGTGTATCCAGCAATCAGTCTCGATTTATTGTTTTATATCTTGTTCACTTCTGCAAGAAGTTCTTCTAAAGTCTTATGGGTGTAAGTTCCCTTAGTGGTGTCGTTCTTCATACTGTGTCCCATAATCAATTTGATACACACGTCATTTGCTCCGGCACTGTCCATGAGTGAAGCAAAGGTGTGTCTGCCATCGTGGGGCAGGTGTTTCATTTTGAGTTTTCCCATGCACGTGTTAAAATTCAGTTATTGATTGATATATTAAAACCAATTATTAATGCACTTATTCGTGCAAGATCTAATATTGGTACACAAATAAATAATGAGGAAAAAGAATTTCGAAGAGCGGAAACTGAGAGAATAGAAAAGGAAAGAAGGGAAGAGGAAGAGAGACGCATCAAGGCAGAACGAGAGAGAGAAGCTGCAGTTGCACAAAAAGAACAAGCGGAAAAAGAAAAAAATGAGCAAGAAAAGAGAGCAGAATTATTAAATGCACATTTGGGAAGTGAGAAGAAAAGAAATCATTTTTTAGTAGATTCACTTGATGAGGATCAAATAAATTTTGCTAAACGTTTGCATATGATACGCATAAATTCTTCTACGATTTCTAAAGTTGTAAAAAACAATGTCATGAAATTAAAACGAGGAAAATTCAAAGAAGAAGATGCATGGGATTGTTTGAAAAAAATTTCTTATTTAAATTCGAGAATGCAGGCTGTATTAGAATATAGTGCAATGGCACAATTTAATACTAAAGAAGAGTTTATGGAAGGGAATCTTTTTGACTTCATAGAAGAATATGCCATGAATATTTTGAATCGTTCTGACAGGCTTAAAGTTCAGGTCGTTCGAAGTGATACTGAGGGAATAGAAATGAAATTCGTTCCACAGAATATTGCTATTATTTTGGATAATGTAGTTAGCAATTCCACAAAATATAATGCGAATGAATTAAGAGTTTTATTAGGAAAAGATGAAAAACAATATACAATAGATTTTATTGATGACGGTGATGGTGTTAGTTCTGATATAGCTGACTTGAATGAACTGTTTGAGTTTGGTAAAGGATATACTTTAACAGGAACTGGCGTGGGTTTGTATCATATAAAAGATATTGTAGAAAAAGATTTGCAAGGAACTGTGACGATAGAGTCCGAACCCCAGAAAGGGTTTGCATTGCATGTGAGGTTTGGTAAAGTATGAGATACGATTTGAACATATTGTGGGTTGAAGATACAGCAACCTACTATGAAGAAACAAAAGAAATCTTGGAAACATATGCGGAGGATAATGGAATCTCATTAAAGTTTCATTATATACAAGATGTAAATGTGTTTTTTGAGAAAATAAAAAATAATGAGAAGGGTTTTAGACTTTATGATATCTTTTTCATAGATTATTCATTATCATCTGGAATTGTAGGTAGTCAATTAATAACAGATTTAAGAGCTAAAAATATGGACTCAGATATTCTTTTTTATTCGTCGGATAAAGAAAGTGAGATACGAAGGATAATAGAAGAAGATATAGGTTCATTTGAAGGAGTTTATGTCGCGAATAGAGATAATTTTGATGACAAAAGTTATTTGTTAATTAATAAGAATGCAAGATGTTTGACGTCTTTGTCGAATATTCGAGGTTATCTTATGGACCAAACCTCTGAGAACGATTTTACAGTACAGTCATATATTTTATATAAATTTGATAAGCTTACATCGGTACAAAAACAAGAAATTTCGAACATACTATTGGAATACATAAAGACAAAAAAACATGAATGTAACTTAACAGAATAACTGACAAAAAGGACATTTCAACATGAGACCATCCGTGAAGAGGTGGGAAATGACGGGAAACCCCGTGAAATCAAGGGTTGTGGCGAATTTCATAGAGAAAAAATGAAGCATCTTTGACAGCGAATTTGAGAATAAGCTGTTTCGGATGCTTTTTTTGTGTCCTTGGAAAGGAGGAGAGTGGAGAGAGTGCTTGGAAGCATTGATTTTACTTGGTTTTTGAGCACTTGTCCTCTCCACAACACCTCAAAGTTAGGTTGTAAGGATATTATACATCAGGCATCCTCTTCTGAAAATAGGTCAAGCGTTGTAACGGGGCGTTATTGCGTTACTGATTGAGTGTTGTCAAAGTGCGTGGTATTGCTTGAAAAACCCCATAAAATAAGGATTTTTTGAGAGTAACGCTTGAAAAAAGTGGCGTTACTCAATGGTATAAATATCCGATACAGGAGAACGGAAACCGGGTTCAAGCAATTCTACAAAACAGTACCTTGCAGAATGATGTGTAGAATTGCCCTATTTTAAAGGCTTTTCGGCATTATTTAGGGAAATGCTTCCCGGTTATGCAATTCTACAAAAAAAGGGTGACAAGTAACCCAAAAAGATATAAAAAAATTTAGCCTACCATGTCACCTTTTTCGGTATCTGTCAAGTCGGATGATTTTGCACTTGTCCCTCTTGCCCTTTGTACCTTGCGGAGCTTCATTTCAAGTATCTCTAAAAGCTCCTCTTGGTCTTCTTCAGGCAATTTCTGAAAACCATCTAAAAGCTTCTTTTCGTTTCCGAAGATTTCTGTATTCTTCGTTTCCGAAGATGTTCCGGTCATCAGATACTCCATGCTACAATTCAAAGCTTGTGAAATTGAATAAAATGCAATAGCGGAAGGGACTCTGCTTCCGTTCTCAATTTGACTTAGTGCTCCGGATGTGATGCCACATTCACGGTGCATGTCTGTTTGTGTGAGCCTTAATTCTTTTCTTCGTTCTCTAATTCTGTTGCCAATACTGTCCATACTAATGTCCATAGTACCTCTCTTTCTGCATAATCGAATAAAAATCGTCGTATCCGAAGAAAAATGCTTGACAATCTTCGGATACGAAGATATACTATTCATTGCAAGGGGTTACTTGTAACCCACGGTAATCAAATCAAATATAGCAAATTTCTTAGAAAATCTCAATAGCCGGAGTTCTCCGGAACAAAGAAAGTCACCCGGTTCAGGGTATCGGAAAAAGTGGAACTGTTAAAAAAGCAATGAAGGAGGTGCAGGATGCAGATACACATCACGATTGACTTGACAGGTGAAAGCATTGAGACACAGCTTGAAATGGCAAGGAAAGCGTCAAAATTGGTGAAGGAAATAGAGAAGGAGTTTGGTACTCCTGAAGAAAACGCCCCGGAGAGAATAGAGGTCACTCCGAAGGCGTTTGCAGAACATTTGAATAGAGAAAAAAGACAGAGAGAAAGAGACAGAAAAGCTATTGCTCTTTCTGAAGAAGCTCCGGGAATTTGTCAAGGATAAACAGCTTAACATATTTGTCCCGGTACTGATGAAACTCATCAAGGTCTATGATGCCCTTTTCGGCAAGGAATTGAGCAAGGGCAACAGCATTGAAGCCTTTGTTGAGAATTTCATCATCAGCTAGATAGTCAAGTAGTTCGTTCATGGGATACCTCCTTTGAGCAAATAAATTTGTAGGAAAATGCAGCCGTGGCTTCCGTTGTTTTTGACATTAGAACTGGTACTTCTAATGTCAGGATGAGAGCTTCCGGCTCTCACGGTACAACCCAACTTCCTTCCGGGTGAATGTTTTCTAATGTTCATATGGTTGTCCCGGCTGCTTTTCATATTATACCACAGGAGAGGAGATGATGCACTTGCTGAACCTGTCAAGTGTTGATATGGAAGCATTGGTTGAGCACAGAGAGAAGTTGGATGCAGAGCTTGAGCTGCTCCGGGAGAACCGGATGGAGCTTGATGCAGAGATTGAGGAGAAGCAGAACGCTCTCAATATAATTGACAAAATCATGGAACAGACGGAGGTGAGCTACTGATGAAGAATGGAAAGGCTCCCACAAGGGAACAGAAGAAGATAATGAGGGCGCATGGATTGCTGCCGGAGAATTGGCTTGTGGTCAAGAACCTTCCGGACTCATTGGAAGTAGTGAGCCGGATGTCCCTGAAAAAGGTTGGAGGAAAGCCAAAGACAAGGACTATATCAAAGAGCCTTTGATTGGTTGGAAAGGTAGGTTGTAATGAAAAAGTATGAACAGAATGACTTGGAGCTGATGACAAGACTCCTGAAGCTTCAGGAGCAGACAAGCCCTATCAAGATGTCTATTGGCTATGTGGACAGTAGCCATCATGTATGTCACGGGATTGTCCTGCATGAGGCGGCTCCAAAAGTAATCAACACCCTTATAGAAGAAGGTTACTCATGTGACCTGACACAGTATGGATTGATGGTATACAAGCTGTGATGTGAGGTGAGCAGATGGCAACAAAGCAGACGAGACTGACACCCTTTGGGCGGAAGGTCAGGAAAAGGCTCATAGACAAGAATATGACACAGGTGGAGCTTGCTGCTTTGCTTGGATGCAATAAGCAGTACATCCACAAGATTTTAGTCGGTGAGCGTAGTGGTAAGAAATACATTGAGGCAATATCAAGGATACTGGATATTGATGTGGCGGCATGAAGGAGGTGAGCTGATTGGCTGAAAGTTATGTCACATCAGTAAAAAAGCTGTAGAGGATGCCAAGGAGCGGTTCAAGAGCAGCTTTGTGAGCTATGGGAAGATGGTCATATATACCTATCTTCCCAAGGAACTGCTTCCAGAAAGCTTTGAAGACCTGACCTTTGAAGAGTTCTTTGAGCTGTATGGTCAAGCGGACTGTGCAAGAGAGATGAGAATTGAAGATATTGAGACAGGCGTAGCAAAAGGAATAGCAGACAATTTTAGTAATGACGAATAAAAAAGCCCCACAGCCGGAAACTGTGGGACTTGATACACCTCTATGGTCTTGTAAGGAATAGTATATCACATTTTAAGTAAAAAGCAACAGGGAGGTGGTTGCATGGGTATGGAGTCAGTATACAAATTGTCTGTCATCCTGAACTTGGTGGATAATCTTTCCGGTCAGATGAACAGTGTGCAGAGCAGCGTATCCGGTAGTGTAGACAAGCTCAATTCTGCCTTTGGAACCATGCAGAAGGCAGGGGTAGCAATGGCAGGAATAGGTGGAACCATCACCGGGCTTGCCATGAAAACAGTCACAGCCACCTTTGATACACAGAACGCACTTGGAGAGCTTTCCTCTTTGGGAGTGAAAGACCTGAAGGCGGTGGAGGATGCGGCAAAGAGCTTCTCCAACACATGGGCAGGAACAAGCAAAGCGGACTTCATAACGGCATCCTATGATATTAAATCAGGTATAGCATCCTTGACGGATGAAGGCGTGGCACAGTTCACACAACTGGCAGCCCTGACGGGTAAAGCCACAAAATCAACAACGGAAGAGATGGGCTCACTATTTGCCACAGGTTACGGTATCTATAAAGGTTTTTATGATGATATGTCTGACCTTGAGTTTGGTGAGATGTTCTCCGCCGGAATTGCAACAGCAGTTAAGAACTACAAGACATCCGGCTCCGAGATGGCAAGTGCGATATCAGCACTAGGAGCCACAGCTACAAATGCCAATGTCCCACTTGAAGAACAGCTTGCCATAATGGGACAGCTTCAGACTACAATGTCCGGTTCTGAAGCAGCAACAAAGTATAAGTCCTTCCTCAATCAGGCATCCAGTGCCGGAGAGAAGTTGGGACTGACCTTCCTTGATACCAACAATCAGCTACTATCAATGCCGGACATCCTGACAGAGCTGAAGAGTAAATATGGGGAGACCATTGATGCAGTAGAGAAGAGGGAACTGAAGGAAGCCTTTGGAACGGATGAGGCGGTTGCCCTTATAGACCTTTTATACAACAATGTTGAGACCCTTGACAGTGGAATACAGGACTTGCAGGGAAGCATGAAAAACGGAATATCTGTGACGGAGGAGATGGCGGAAGCCATCAACAACACACCGGAGCAGAAGTTCCAAGTGCTGAAGCAACAGATACACAACAATGTGGAGGAACTTGGAAATGGACTACTTCCGGCAGTCAACAATACCATGGACAAAGTGAGCGGACTGATACAGAAGGGTTCCAAGTGGATAAGCAACAATCAGGAAACGGTTCAGAGCATTATGAACATAGCCCTGAAGCTTGGAGTATTCCTTGTGATAGCAGGAAGCGTGATGGGTGTGATAGGAAGCCTTGGAAAGCTTTTCCTGTCAGCAAAGAACGCTATAGGACTTGTGAAGACCGCAACCTTGGGAATGAATACAGCCTTCCTTGCTTCCCCTATAACGTGGGTGATAGCCGGAATAGTGGCTCTAGTAGCCGCCTTTGTAGTCCTATGGAATAAGTCAGAAGCCTTCCGTGGCTTTTGGATTGGACTATTTGAACAGGTGAAATCATCCTTCATGCAGGCATGGCAGACATTGAAGCCTGCCCTACAAAATCTAGGTCAGAAGTTCATGGAACTGTATCAGGCGGTGCAGCCAATCCTTGAGGTACTAGGTGCTGTCTTAGGTGCAGTCCTGACGGTAGCACTTGGTCATTTCGTTGGTTGTATTCAGGGAATTATATCCGCACTGACCCCGTTGACCAATGCCCTCTCAAGTTTGGTGAGCTTTGTTACCAATGTGGTGAACATGATTGTCTCACTATTCAAGGGCGATTTTTCGGGAGCTCTTGACTTTGCATCCGCAGCAGTCGGAGACCTGAAGGACTTCTTTTTCAACTGCTTTGATGCCATCCTCTCATTCCTTGGTGGGTTTGCATCCGGATTTTTGGATGTGGTTGGTGGTGCATTGTCGGCAATCGGCATAGATGCAACCGAGACCATAACGAAGATGAAGGACACCATCAAAAACGGGCTTGAAGCGGTGAAGGGCTTCTTTGGAAATATCTTAGGAGCTGCATCCGACACCGTGAAGGAAAAGCTTGGCAATATGAAGGCAGCCTATGAAGAACATGGCGGCGGCATCAAGGGCGTAGCAGCGGCGGCTGTAGAAGGCGTGAAGGGATACTACACAGCAGGCTTCACATTCATTGACAACCTGACGGGCGGAAAGCTCACAAACATCAAGAACCAATTCAGTGAGAAGATGTCCGGTGTGGCAAATGCAGTATCATCCGGAATGTTAGCAGCTAAGAACTATGCAAGCACACAGCTCTCCAATATGCAGGCTGCATATCAGTCAAGCGGCGGAGGCATAAAGGGAATTGTAGCAGCAACAATGACAGGAGTACAGGGTACCTTCAGTACAGCATACTCCGTGATAAACAATCTGACAGGTGGGAAGCTTGAGAGTATACGCTCTACTATAAGCAATAAGATACAGGCGGCAAAGGATACGGTCTCTTCAGTTCTTGACAGTATCAAGTCAGCCTTCTCATCAAAACTTGAAGCGGCAAGGTCTGTAGTGTCCAGTACGATTGAGAAAATCAAAGGAGTTTTCAATTTCTCATGGAAGCTTCCGGACTTGAAGCTGCCACATATTAGTGTAAATGGTGGACAGGCACCTTATGGTATCGGCGGAAAAGGTTCATTGCCATCCTTCTCCATCCAATGGTACAAGGAAGGCGGTATCCTGAACGGAGCAACCATCTTTGGAGCAATGGGAGGGAACCTCTTGGGAGGAGGAGAAGCCGGAGCTGAAGCGGTGCTTCCATTATCCGAACTGTGGAAGCAGATGACAGAGATTGTCAAAGGCGTAGTCAAAGGAGAGAACGAAGAAAGCGGTGATACAGTACAGCAGACCGGGGCAAACATCACAAGTGCTTTGACCTCAAAGGCTGCATCAGTACGAAAGGAAAAGGAAAGCAAGACAACAACCACAAAAGAGACATACACATCAGAGAGATGGGGCAAAGAAGGCGGCAC
>ERZ1027215.61-NODE-61-length-41122-cov-12.655198_pt1 | contig 41122 bp, 71 predicted proteins | sample MGYA00519481_ERZ1027215 | MGnify/ENA primary metagenome ERZ1027215 (study PRJEB26926, sample SAMN06164487) | human gut metagenome | biome: ENVO:00009003; feature: ENVO:2100002; material: ENVO:00002003 | host: Homo sapiens | place: USA | collected 2012 ... | reverse complement strand
CCAGATCGGCAGCTCGGGCGACTACGCCAAGATCGGCAGCTCGGGCAACTACGCCCAGATCGGCAGCTCGGGCAACTACGTCCAGATCGGCAGCTCGGGCGACTACGCCCAGATCGGCAGCTCGGGCGACTACGCCAAGATCGGCAGCTCGGGCAACTACGCCCAGATCGGCAGCTCGGGCAACTACGTCCAGATCGGCAGCTCGGGCGACTACGCCAAGATCGGCAGCTCGGGCGGCTCCGCCAAGATTGATAGTACCGGCGTCGACTCCGTGATCTGCTGCGCAGGTCATGGCTGTACGGTAAAAGCAAAAATCGGGAGTTGGATCACGCTTGCGGAGTGGGAATATTCCGAAGAAAAGGGTCGATTCGTTCCGCGCTGCGTGAAGACGGAATACGTCGACGGCGAGAAGATCAAGGCCGATACGTGGTATCGGCTGAAGAACGGCGAATTTGTGGAGGTAAGGTAAATGGCAATCAAGAAACCCGCTGAACTAGATTTCAGCAACAAGAAATTCATGTGCATCATTTCCGGACAGCCCGGCCTTGGCAAGACAACGCTGGCGCTTTCCGCACCGAAGCCGTTTCTGTTCGACACGGACAACGGCATTGCCCGCGTCAGGCCAGAGCAGCGCGGCGTGACCTCTGTTGTGGAATCCTACGAAGAAATGCTTGGCGATATGGACTCCGACGAATACAAGGCGGCTGAATCCGTTGTAATCGATACCGGCGGCATGCTGGTGCAGCTGATGAAGGATTGGGCGAAGAAGCAGGACAGCAAGGCCGCAAAGGATGGCCGCGCGATGTACGGCGTGATTAAGTCTGAGTTTGACCGGCTGTGTTATCAGATCCGCGCAAAAGACCGGAAGCATTTGATCGTGGTGTTCCACACGACGGAACAGCAGAAGGGCGATACCATCCAGACACGCCTGTCCTGCGAGGGCGGCGCAAAGGATATCGTTTGGACGCCTGCGGACTTTGGCGGCTATATGTTCATGATGGGAAACAAGCGCATGATCGGCTTTACACCGACAGACGAATACTTTGCAAAAGGCTGCTTCGGTGTGCGCGGCGTGATGCAGCTGCCGGAGCTCAAGCCCGGCCAGAAGTCCACATTTTTGACGGATTTGTTCCGCAAAGCGCAAGAGGACATCAACGCACAGGCCGAGATCTATAGCGGCGAGAAAACCGCATATGACGTGGCGATGCAGGAAGGCCGCGCGTTCATTGCGCTTGTCGGAGATCCCGACACGGCGTTAAAGGCGCGGGAAGGGCTAGCAAAGATCCATCACGCTCTGACTAGCGCCGCCGAGCTTGGCGCAGAGTTCAAGCGCAAGTGCAAGAAACTCGGTCTGAAATACGATAAGGAGATAAAAGCCTATGTATTGGTTGACACAAAGCCTGCTAAGCAGCTGGAAGCACTTTCTTGATGCGGATGATGCGTATGCAGACGCGGCGCTGTCCTCATTCCTCTCTACGCTTCGGCGTGAAGAGAAGGAAACAACGCAGGTGATGCAGGCTGGCATTGACTTCGAGGCGGCGATCAACAGCACGGTTGCGGGCGTACCAATTGAGCCTGTCAGCGAGAAATACGACCGGGCTGTAGCAAAATTTTCCCGCATCTGCTCTGGCGGTCAGCCACAAGTGCCGGTCGCCGGGCGGCTGCATGTATCGGGCTTGGATTTCCAGTTATACGGCGTCTGCGACTACGTAAAGGCCGGAATCATCTACGATATTAAGCGTGTACAGCGGTACGAATACGGCAAGTACCTGCACAGCCCGCAGCATCCGATGTATCTGCATCTGATGCCAGGCGCGTCAAAATTTACATACCTGATCTTCGACGGCGCGAATAATTACGCGGAGACGTACCGGCGCGGCGATTTCGAGCCTATCGAAGATACGATTTCATGCTTTATCAACTGGCTTTTGGCAAACGGTTATATCAACGATTATTTTACGCATTGGGAAATGAACACTGAAAGGAAGGAAAAAGTAGATGGGATTCAAAGCTGTTAAAAACGATGGCGGTCTGATGAAGGCTGGCGATTATGAGTGCTATTTGAAATCGTGCGAATACAGCGTAACGAAGAACGGAAACGAATGCATCAAGTTCGATTTCGTTGTCCGTGAGGACGTCGAGCAGGAATACCAGAAGAAGCACATCTTCAAGAACTTCTGGCCCGACCGCGACACCGGGGAGTATGACGCCGACAAGATCGGCAAATATGCAAATGCGCTTGGCATTGAGCCGGGCACCGATTTTGAACTTGACGATCTGGTAGGCCGCAACTGCATTTTGCACATGGAGCCGTTTGAGGGCAATGACGGTGTAACGCGCGACTGTATCCGGTATCTCAAGCCCAGCAAGGCAGACTCCTTTGTAACGCCCGCACCGGCCAGCGCAGAGGAGTTCAAACAGCTTGACGAAAGCGACGACGAGCTTCCGTTCTGAGGGCTGAAATATGCCGAACAGAATTATTCGGGAAAGCATCTGCACAAGCGATAGCGTCGACAAACTCTCGTGGTTTGAAGAAGTTCTGTTTTATCGGCTCATTGTAAACTGTGATGATTTCGGACGCTTTGACGGGAGAGCGGCGGTCGTGAAAAACCGCCTCTTCCCGCTGAAAGAAAACCTCACGCTCAAAACTGTAGAAAATGCTCTTCATGGGCTGGCGAGTGCTGGATTGATTGCTCTGTATGTGTTTGAGGGCAAGCGCTTCCTTTACCTACCAACATGGGGCAAGTATCAGACGCAGCGTGCGAAAGTAAGCAAATTCCCGTCGCCTGATGATGGGAAACAAGCGGATGAAATCATCTGCAAGCAAATGCATGCAGATGTTCCCGTATTCGAGAATCGAGAATCGAGAATCGAATTCGCTATTCGAGATGCGGAAGATAGCGCGGAGCCGCAAGCGGCATCCACGCCGCCAGCAATCTCTCTGCCGCTGAATGATGGAACGGGATATTCCGTTTCCGTGGAGCAATGCCAGGAATGGGCGGGCTTGTACCCTGCTGTCGACGTGATACAGCAGCTGCGGAACATGAGGGGCTGGTTGGACGCAAATCCGGCCAAACGGAAAACAAAGCGCGGGATCAATGCGTTTATTGTCCGCTGGCTGGCAAAAGAACAGGACAAGGGCGGAACACAGCCTGCACAGTACAGCCGCGCTGCAAAGCCCGGCTACGGTGTGCAGGGGCACCATGACCCGCTGAATCCGCTGGAAGAGGCTGCTGTCAACCGGCTGTTCGAGAAACCGCCGAAGGGTGCGGAGAAAATGCGGCACGGCGTGCAGAACCACGGAGACGACCTGACGGCGTTCCAGATGGCAGCGGTCGAACGGATGCTTGCAGAAAACAAGGAGGATGAGACATGAAAATGCTGAAAAAACTGGCAAGATCGCTGGCGACGCGCTATGTCTGCCAGAACTGCGAGAAGGAAAAAGAACGAAGGGCCGTGGCTCACAACGCCACGAATTCGACCTGGCGGCGTTTGGAGGTGCAAAAGCGGAATGAAATGGCATATTGCAAGTGTCAGCTGGGGCAAGGACAGCCTGGCCATGCTCCTAATGCTGATTGCCAAGGGCTACCCGCTGAATGAGGTGGTTTTCTACGATACCGGAATGGAGTTTGAGGCGATTTACCACACACGGGATCAAATGTTACCCCGCCTGGAGCAGCTGGGGATCAAGTACACCAGACTGGAGCCGGAAAACCCGTTCCTGTTTGATATGCTGGAAAGGCCGGTTTGCAGTAAGCAGAAAGGCACACACCAAGGTTATGGCTGGTGTGGCGGCCTCTGCCGCTGGGGAACCACGGGGAAGCTGAAAGCCATGGACAGGTACGCGGAGGCGCGGGACGCTATGGTTTACGTTGGCATAGCTGCCGACGAAACGCCACGACTGGAAAAAGAACGGAAGCCGTATAAACTGCACCCGCTGGCGGAGTGGGGCATGCCGGAAGCCGACGCCATGGCATATTGCTATGAAAACGGGTTTTCGTGGCTGGAGGGCACGATCCGCCTTTATGACGTGCTGGACCGTGTTTCGTGCTGGTGCTGCTGCAACAAGAACCTGCGGGAACTGCGGAATATGTATATTTATCTGCCGGAATACTGGGAGCGCCTGAAAGACCTGCAACGGAAAATAGACAGGCCAATGAAAGGCTATTACAAAGGCAAGCCGCGCGGCGTGTTTGAACTGGAACAACGGTTCCGCGCAGAATTGGAACAGGAGGCAAGAGCATGAGTAAAGCTGTTTTGATCAGCATTCGCCCAGAGTGGGCTCGGAAGATCCTGAACGGGAGTAAAACGGCCGAAATCCGCAAGACCGCGCCGAAGTGCGGTGTGCCGTTTAAGTGCTATATCTACTGTACGCAGAGCGCTGATATGCTTTGGATTTTGAAGGAAAGGGAACGGTCTCTCCATCCTGATAAAATAGCGGATGTTTTCAAGGCTGCTAAATGCGGCGGAGCATATCGGGGGAATGGCAAGATCATCGGTGAATTTGTATGCGACGACATTTTTGAAAGGATCGTCAGAGTAGGAGGAAGCTGTGAACCGCAGAAATATTGCATCTGCGATTGGAACATGGAATGCACACCACTTGATACGCTTCTTGCGGATGCCTGCCTGACAAAAGACGAGCTGGAGAAGTATCTGGACGGCGGCGTCGGCTACGGATGGCACATATCCAACCTCAGAATTTACGATACCCCGCGCGATCTGTGGGAGTTTGCCGGTATGCAGCGGGAGACAGAATTTGGCCTTGCACCCAGGCCAATCACCCGCCCGCCGCAGAGCTGGCGGTATGTGGAGGAAGAGTTATGGAAAGATTAACGTTTGAAGGGAACTTCTGCGACATCGCGCAGTGCCGCGAGCGGCCGTGTCCGTATGACGGAAGCTGCACGCAGAGGCTGGTTTGGGAGAGGCTCAAGGCTTACGAGGATTCCGGGTTGTCGCCGCAGGCCTGCGCGCAGGCCTCAGAGATCGAAAAACAGCTTGATTCCTATGGCTTCTCGGCTAAAAAAATGCTGGAGTTTATCAGGGCAGACAAGGACGGGCGGCTGGTGGTGCTGCCGTGCAAGGTGGGAGATACAGTGTGGATTGTAGGCGCTGTGAGAAAATTGTATAGCGCAAAAGTTCGGACATTCTTTTGCGGGCATCCGTCCGCAGTGCGCGGACGCGATCCAGATGGGCATATTCACATGATTCGCACAACAGAGTGTGACATCCCGATGCAAGAATTCGGAAAAACCGTATTTCTGTCGCGCGAAGAAGCCGAGAAGACTTTGCGGGAAATCCAAGGGAAAGAGGATGCCGATGGAGCGACTGACAAGCCGGAATGAAGATTGTGTTTCGGTAAATGGGCACGGTCTGTACCACTTAACGATGACCGAAGTCGTCCAGATGGCAGATCGCCTTGCGGACTACGAGGACACGGGGCTGACACCGGAGGAAATCAAGGCTCCATTTACGGAGGACACGATGATAAATCTGGCAGCGCAGGCGCTGGGAGTGGAGCCTAGCCGCCTCCGCGAGCTTGCCGAGGCCGACAAGGCCGGGCGCAGCGGAAAGCGCAGGCGCGAGGCTGGAAATGGCATACTGCGAATACATCGAGAAGGAGTATGAGACATGGAACGACTGACAAGCCGGAATGAAGATTGTGTTTCGGTAAATGGGCACGGTCTGTACCACTTAACGATGACCGAAGTCGTCCAGATGGCAGATCGCCTCGCGGATTATGAGGACATGGACAGCAAGCGCATTCGCCCGGGCGATACGGTATGGCTGTCCCAGATGTTTTACACGCGCCCCAAAAAGCCCGTGCCGGTCACGGTAGACGCAATCCGCATTGACGTCAACGGCACAACGTACATAACCGGGCGGAAGAGATTCTGCGAGGAAGCAATCGGACGAACGGTGTTTTTGACAGAGGAAGCCGCCAGAAAGGCTTTGCAGGAAATGGAGGGCAAGAAGGATGGCAACAAAACGAATATGTGACCGCTGCGGGGCGGAAATAAACCCCACAAGCTCTGCGACGTATGTAAACGTACGAAGCGCGTTCCATGAGAAATCACCTGATATTGAGCTTTGCTGCTCCTGCGCGATGCAAATCAAAGAATGGCTTAAGTCGAGTGTAGAGGAGGACAAGAAGGATGGTAAAATACACTGAAATATGCGCGTTGTACCATTTTTGCGTCGATCTTGGAATCAAATGCACGATAGAGCGCCTGTACGACGGCTATGCAGTGCGTTTCCCGGACGGAAGTGACTTCGCACAGCATCATGGCACATATGGCGGGACGGAAGGATGCGTTGAACCGGCTATCGGGGACTCAGAATTTGACTATACTGCAGTCGGCTTGAACCTCGCGAAGGAGCTCGTGAAGAAACACAAAGGCAAATTGGAGGCCGACAATGCCTGACGAATACATCAGCCGCGAAGCGGCGCTGAAAGCACTATTTGCACCTGGAATGTGCTACGCTCCAATGCAGTTGCAGATTATTAAGGACTTGCCCGCCGCCGACGTTGCGGAGGTGGTGCGTTGCAAATACTGTAGACACCTTGGGGCACCCCTTTCTGGCGGATGCTACGATTGCAAAAAATATATGCTGCCGTATTGCAGACCTGATGATTTTTGCAGCCACGGCGAGTATCAGACAAATACAGGAGGTAGCAATAATGTGGCTGATTGATGCGGACGATGCGAAGCGGACATACACCCAAGATATGTTTGATACGGAAGAAGATTTCGAGCGTGTCAACGACGTGCTTGATTACGCACCCACCGTTGATGCCGTGGTCGTGACGCGCTGCAAGGACTGCAAGCACAGCACACTTCCATCTGCACTTACGCAAAGGTACGGTGTGCCGGGAACACTGACTTGCCATAACAGGTACTCCCCATGCAACAGGCGCAATGTGGGCGGCGAAGATTTTTGCAGCTACGGAGAACGGAGGGAAGAATGAACATTACACTTTTGAAATATCCCACCGATGAGGACTGGGCGTTTGCAAAACAGTGCGCTTTGGTCACCATCGGAAAGGAGATGAAAACAGCACCGGACATGGCGTGGAAGCACGCCATCCTCCGGGCAAAGCATAGCCCCATCCGGACGCTGCAGTTTGCGTTTTACCTCGAGGGTGTGCCGTACTGGGTAAGCACCCACTTAGCCCGTCACGTCCACGCACAGCCGTTTATCCGCAGCCAGCGGAATGACCGGCAGGATGCATACGACCGGAACGCAGCGCGGCAGGACGCGCCGGTAAACATGATCTGGTACATGAACGCGGAAGAGCTGATGACGATCATGGAAAAGCGGTTGTGCCATCTGGCGGCGAAAGAGACACGCAAAGTCGCCAAAAAGATCCGCGAGCTAGTGATTGAGCAATGCCCGGAGTTTGTCGACCTTTTGGCCCCTCCGTGTGTGCAAACGCTCGTTTGCAGGGAAATGTACCCGTGTAAATACGAAAACGTTCTGACATGGAGGGTACCATATGGGAATGATACTTGCAATTGACCCCGGCAATCTTCAATCGGGCTATGTAATCGTAGAGCATGACGGCGAGGAGATCCGCCGCGTGCTGGATGCCGAGAAGATCGAGAACCGCAAAATGCTGCAGCTGCTGGAGCAGAAACTTCGGTGGAACTGTCAGCAAGTTGTAATCGAAATGATAGCCGGTATGGGCATGACAGTCGGGCAGGAAGTGTTCGACACCTGTGTCTGGATCGGCCGGTTCTGGCAAATCGTGCTGTGGGAAACAGGCTATGAGCCGACGCGGATCTTCCGCCGGGAAGAAAAACTTGATCTGTGCGGTTCACTATCTGCCAAAGATGCAAACATCCGGCAGGCCCTCGTCGACCGCTACGCGCCAGGCCAGCCGAACTTCGGAAAGGGGACAAAGAAGGATCCCGGTTTCTTCTACGGGTTCTCGGCAGACATGTGGGCGGCTATGGCCGTTGCAACCACATATTTCGATAAGTACATCAAGGGGGTAAAGCTGTAATGGCAAACATCACGGCGACATGCCCGGTTTGTGGGAGGGTGTTTACCCGGCCCTGCAAGCCGCGCGCGGATGGCCGGTATCTCTGCAGTCGGGTGTGTGCCGGGGCATGGCGCAAGCTGCATCCAATCTGCACGGGCAAGCGGCGAGATCGCGCATGGGATGAAGTACGGATCCAGATCACGGCGATCATCCCGGTCTATCCCGCCATGCGCCCGCGCATGGGCGAAGTGTACGACGCGGAAAAATATGAATACGTCAGCAGCATGCCCGGGTATGTTGTGCGCGTCGGAGACAAACGGGTCTGTGTGAGGGTGGACGAATGCAGGGAGATTTAAGAATCAGCCCATATTCCGCTCCGTGCGGCAGCTGCCCCGAGAAAGGCTGCGGGGCAAAGCATACGACCTGCGAGGCGTACATAGCGTTCCGCAAGGCTGCGGATGCGTACAACAAAAGCAAGGTAGAGCACATAAATCGCGGGATGGAAACAATCGGCAAGTCCGCCAGAGCGCGGAAATACGATCGGGCAAAACGCGAAGGGAGGGTACACTATTGATGGAACAGATTAAGGGGGCAAAGTACGACGAGGGCAAGCCGAGGCCGTCGCTTGTACCGGTGGAGGCTATCGAGGCGATCATGCAGGTGCGCGAATATGGAATGCGGAAGTACGGTGATGCTGAGGACTGGCGAAGCATAGCCCCTGAAAGGTGGCACGATGCCCTTCTGCGCCACGTTCTGCATATCTGGGATAATCCGCTGGCGCTCGACGATGAGAGCGGCTTACCGGCTCTGTGGCATGTTATAACTAATGCTGCGTTTGAGTGCGCGGCGTACAAGGACGAACTGGACAAAGCGCGCGGGGAATGGGCAAAGGATGTGCTGGACGAAAAGGCAGTTGATGGGTGCAAGAACTCACAATGCGCATATTTCTCTACCACATGCGGGTGTATCCGGTATAATGATGTAAGCCACTGCAAGAAAAGAAAGGAAGTGCGCCGTGAGTAAGCCGCGCTACGGCTGGTGGCCATATGCAAAGTGGATGATCCGCAATTATAAGGGCGGCGGGCTGATGACGAAGGCCGAGCGCGCTGCCGTTGAGGAGGCAATCTCGGAGACGGAACAGCTCGTTGACGGCGCGGAACGACTCCGGGTCATAGACTTGGTTCTTTGGAAGCGGACGCACACGCTGCAGGGGGCCGCGCTAGCGTGCTACGTCTCGGAGCGTACTGCGCAGGAATGGCACAGGCAATTTATTCGCCTTGTGGGGCAAAAAAGAGGGCTTTTATGAAAAAGTCTGCGCCCCAGAGCCAAATTTAACATTTACTATAAGGGCGTAGAGACCAACTCTACGCCCTTTTTCATCGGCACCGCAGCGTTCTGCGGAAACCTCCTCCTCCTGTTCTCGTGTTCTCCGGTGTGAATAAATATATTTATTCACACACGGAGACACGAGAACGAAAGAATGAGGTGGCTGGCCGGTGATCGGGCATGATGGGGAGGACAACATGGAGGTAAAAAACAGAAAGCTTTCCAGCATTACTGCATACGGGAAAAATGCGAAGAAGCATGACAAAACGCAAATCAACAACGTTGCGGAGAGCATCAAGCAGTACGGTTTTGTGCAGCCGATTGTGATTGACCGTGACGGCGTGATTGTAATCGGACACTGTCGCGCTATGGCGGCGAAGAAGCTGGGAATGGAAGAAGTGCCGTGCGTCTGCGTGGATGATCTCACGCCGGAACAGGTGAACGCCCTGCGGCTGGTGGATAACAAAAGCAACGAGAGTGACTGGGACTTTGACCTGCTGGCTGACGAACTGCCTGGTCTCGACCTGTCAGCGTTTGACTTTGACTGGGGCCTGCGCGACGAGCTGGACACATCCGTTGTGGAGGATAACTATGATCCGGTTCTTCCTGCGGAGCCGAAGAGCAGACTTGGCGACGTGTATCAGCTTGGAGACCATCGCCTTATGTGCGGAGACAGCACGTCTTTGACAGACGTACAGAAGCTCGTAGGGGGGGCACAAATGGATTTGCTGCTCACAGATCCGCCGTACAATGTGGACTATCAGGGCGCCGCCGGGAAGATTAAGAACGACAATATGGAGGATACGGCATTTAGGCGGTTCCTGACGGATGCTTTCTCCAATGCGGCGATGGTTATGAAACCCGGTGCTCCATTTTACATTTGGCATGCAGGGCTTGAAGGATATAATTTTTTTGGAGCTTGCAAAGATGCCGCTTTGCGTGTGCGGCAGATGCTTATATGGGTAAAGAATATATCTGCGTTCGGCCGGCAAGATTTCCAGTGGAAACATGAACCGTGCCTGTACGGTGAGAGCGAGATTGAAGGGGACGAGCACGAGCCGTGCTTGTATGGATGGACGGAAGGCCACAAGCATTACTTCTTCAAAAACCGCAGGCAGACCACTGTTCTCAATTTTGATAAGCCAGTGAGATCAGCGGAGCATCCGACCATGAAGCCGATTAAGCTGTTTGACTATCAGATGCAGTGTTCCAGCAAGCCGGGAGAGAATGTGCTTGACCTGTTCGCTGGCTCCGGCACAACGATCATGGCAGCGGAGCAGAATGGCAGGCACGCTTTCTGCATGGAGTACGATCCGAAGTATTCCGATGTCATTGTTGACCGTTGGGAGAAGTTTACGGGAAAGAAAGCGGTGTTGCTGAATGACGATTGAAGAAGCACGGGCGATCATTGCCAAAACAAATAGCCCGTACCTAAAACGGGACATGGAAAAGTTTATCAAACGCCAGCAAAGAAAGGAGGGCGCGTATGGCAAGGCCAAGAAAGGAAATAGATCAGAAACAGTTCGAGAACCTCTGCGGCCTGCAATGCACGCTTGAGGAAATCTGCGGTTGGTTTGGTGTGACTGATAAAACACTGGATAGTTGGTGTAAACGCACCTATCATGCCAGTTTTTCCGAGGTATTTAAGCAAAAGCGAGGAGCGGGGAAAATTTCACTGCGGAGAAGTCAGTGGCGATTGGCTGAAAAGAACGCGAATATGGCTATTTGGCTTGGCAAGCAGTACCTTGACCAGAAGGATATTGTAGAGCAAAACATAAACACAGAGGGTGTCAAGGTGATAATTGATGTCTGACATTCGCCTGTCTGAAAAAATCGGCTCTGCGTTCTACGACGTGGCGCATGACGTGTTCCACCACGGTCACACGCACTACGATTTCAGCGGTGGGCGAGGCTCACTGAAATCCTCCACGGTGTCTGTACTCGTCCCACTGCTGCTGATAAACAATCCGGGTACACACGCGCTGGTGCTGCGTAAGGTGGCAAATACCATTCGTGACAGCGTGTACGCGCAGTATATCTGGGCAATCGGGGAACTGGGCATGGCGGCGTATTGGGAAGCTAAAGTCTCCCCGATGGAGCTGATTTATAAGCCAACCGGGCAGAAGATCATGTTCCGGGGTGCGGACGACCCGATGAAGATTAAATCCATCAAGGTTCCGTTTGGATATATTGCCGTGACGCACTTTGAGGAAAAAGACCAGTTCGCGGGGCGTGCGGAAATACGAACGATCTTACAGTCTACAATGCGCGGCGGCTCTAAGTTCTGGAACTTTGAAAGCTATAACCCGCCGATCAGTCGCGACAACTGGGCAAACAAGGACAGCTTGGAGGAACGGGCCGACCGGCTGTGTCACAAGTCCACGTATCTGCAAGCACCGCCTGAATGGCTGGGAGAACAGTTTCTTGCAGAAGCGGAACACCTGAAAGAGACAGATGAACGCGCGTATCAGCATGAGTATCTCGGTATCCCGGTAGGAACCGGCGGAAACGTGTTCGACAGGATCGAGCTGCGGGAGATCACAGACGAAGAAGTCAAAGGCTTTGACCGAATCTATCAGGGAGTGGACTTTGGCTGGTTCCCAGACCCGTTTGCTTTTATACGGCTGCATTATGATCGGGCGAGAGAGACGATATATCTGTTAGACGAGATTTATCAAAATAAACTATCCAACGAGCAGAGTGCGACTATAATCAAACAGCGCGGATATGGCAATGTGCGCGTCATCTGTGACAGCGCGGAGCCAAAGAGCGTGGCTGACCTACGGGCAATGGGATTGCCTGCGTATGAAGCTGTCAAGGGCCCCGGCTCGGTCGAATACGGTATGAAGTTCTTGCAGAGAAGAACGATTGTCATTGATAGAAAACGAACGCCACATGCCTACGATGAGTTCGTGGGCTACGAATATGAGAGAAACAAAGACGGCGATATAATCAGCGGATACCCAGACGCGAACAATCATCTGATTGACGCGACGCGGTACGCCTTAGAGCCTGTGAGCCGTAGAATGGGAGTTATTGCATGACGGTTATCGATAAATTAAAGGAACTCGGGGATACGACAATCCCAGAGGAATTCTATACATACGTGTCCCTTTGGAAGTCGTGGTACGTCGGCAAAGTCAAGGGGTTCCATCAATACCGGAGATATAACGGGCATAAGTGGACAAAGTGCAACCGTGCAAGCCTCGGTATGGCGAAAAAGGTTTGTGAGGACTGGGCAAACCTCTTGATGAATGAGAAGGTTCAGATCACGCTTGAAGGCCAGAAGGAGCAGGAGTTCATCGACAGGGTTCTGACCGCGAACAACTTCACGGTCAAGGCAAACGAGATGCAGGAAATGAAATCGGCACTCGGGACCGTGGCATACATTCCCCGCGTAGTAGGTCAGGCTGTCAACGAGAGCGGCGAGATCGTACGGGGCGAAGCTTCTAGCATCGAGCTAGACTATGTGACGATCGAGCATATTTTCCCGCTGGCTTGGCAGAATGGATTTATCACCGAATGTGCTTTTGACAGCGTGGTCACGCGGGCCGGGAAGAATTATCTGTATTTGCAGATCCATAGAAAAGATGAAAACGGCCTGTACGTCATCGAGAACAGTATTTATCGTTACGAAAATGAAACACTTTCTGATGCTCTACTGACAGAGGTTCCGGGATTCGAGCGGATCCCGCCGGTGGTACATACGGGAAGCGACAAGCGACAGTTCGTCATCGACCGGCCGAATATCGCAAATAACCTTGATTATCTGCTTCCGGTTGGCATTCCCGTGTATGCGAATGCAATCGATGTTCTGCGCGGTGTGGATTGTGCCTATGACTGTTACGTCAATGAGTTTGAAAACGGCCCAATGATGATGATGGTCAAAATGCCCGCTACAAGGTGGGAGGACGACGAACCGACGCTTGATGACAATGATCGGCGCTTTTATCTGCTCCCGGAAGATGCACAGCAAGGGAACGTTGTAGAGACGATTTCCCCTACCCTTCGGACGGAACAACTGAATGTGGGCCTGCAAGACCAGTTGAACATGCTGTCCAGTAAGTGTGGCTTAGGAGAGACTTATTACCGTTTTAATGGCGATAGCGTCGCGACAGCCACACAGGTCATCAGCGAGAACAGCGCCATGTTCCGCACCATCAAAAAGCATGAAATTGTTCTCGAACAGGTGCTTGTAGAACTATGCCGGATCCTTCTCCGGCTTGGGAATACCGCGATGAACGCGGGGCTGAACGAGGATGTGGAGATCAGCATTGATTTCGACGATTCTATCATTGAGGATAAGGCCACGGACTTTTCTCGCGATATGCAGCTTCTAAATACTGGGATTATGAACGACTGGGAGTTTCGCATGAAGTGGATGAACGAGGACGAGGCGACAGCAAAGGCGGCGCTGCCGAAGGCGCAGGACATGGTAACCGAGGAAGAATCGGAGGTCGAGTAATGGGATTTGGAGAAAACACTGGGACTATTGGGGTTGTGAAAGATGAGCCGGTATCCATTCACCCCAGAACTGCTTGATGCGCTCCCAGAGGATCTGGCAGAGCTGTTCCGAGGATTGGAAGATACGCTCCTCGATGAGATATGCAGTAGGCTTGCGCTGAAAGATCAGCTGAACGAAGTGACTGTGCAGGCAATCCGGGCGCTTCGGTCGCATGGTATCGATACGAAGGAGATTGAAAAAGCAATCCGCAAGACCTCTGGAATCAGCGAGAAGAAGCTCAAGGAGCTTTTTGACGATGTTATTGCCAGAAACCAGAAGTATTACACATCGGTTATCGACATGGCAGGGCTGACACAGCCTGATATTCTGGTGAACACTGCGACCATCGAAGCGATCAGAGCGCAGACGCTTGATGAGTTCCATAACATCACGGCTTCTATGGGATTCTTGGTGGACAAAGGCAGGACGATGCTTCCGCCCGCTCGTGCGTATCAGTGGGCGTTGGATTCTGCTGTTATGCAGATTCAGAGCGGGGCGATCAGCTACAATCAGGCTATTAGGTCTGCGGTGCAACAGTTTGCAGGCGGGCTGAAAGTCGTGAACTACGAAAGCGGACACGTTGACAACATCGACGTTGCTGTTCGGAGAGCTGTCATGACCGGCGTGAACCAGATCTGCGACCAGTACACGAACCAAAGCGCAGAGTCCCTTGAGACGAGATACTTTGAAGTGTCTGCGCACTCTGGGGCGCGCGACAAGCCGGGTGCTTCGCCGTGGTCAAGCCACAAGGACTGGCAAGGGAAAGTCTATTACCAGAGTGAAAGCGGCGAACCTGACCCGCTGGGGCTTTACGATGACCTTGTGGAAACGACCGGTTACGGATATGTTGACGGTCTGACAGGCGCAAACTGTAGACATCACAAATACCCGTTTGTTCCGGGAGTTTCGGAGCGAACTTACACAGACGAACAGCTTGAGCATATCGACGATGGTCTTGGCTGCACGTTTGACGGAAAGACTTACACGGCATATGAAGCGACGCAAATGCAGCGCCGCATAGAGCGGCAAATCCGTGCGCAGAAGAAGCTTAGAAACGCATACAAAGAAGCTGGGCTTTCCGAGGACGCGACCGCCGCAAACATAAAGCTTCGGCGGCTGAACGCAGAATATAGCAGGTTCAGCAAGGCCGCAGGGCTGCCGGAACAGCGAGAAAGGACAAAGGTGGATGGACTGGGCTGAAGCAAAAAAGCCGCCGAAGCCATTTTCAAATTGGCTCTTCTTATTTATCAATACCGACCGACAGGTCGTTAAACAAGGAGATTTTTATGGCAGAAGAAACCAACGTGCAGAGCACGGGAATCACTGCTCCTGAGCAGGAAAAGACGTTCACGCAGGCCGACGTTGACAAGATGATTCAGTCGAGGCTTGACCGAGAACGGAAGAAATACCCCAGCGAGGAAGAAATCACCGCATACCGGACATGGAAAGACAGCCAGCAGACCGAACAGGAACGGCAGGCAAAACAGGCGAAAGACCTTGCAGACAGCAAGGCGGCACTGACTGCATTGCAGGCTGAAGCCGAACAGCTCAAGCGGGACAAATACGTTCTGAGCAAAGGTCTGACCGGCGAGGACGCTGAGTTTATCGCGTTCAAGGCCTCGAAGATGGTCAATGACAAGACCACGTTTGAACAGGCTGTCGACGAGCTTACAGCGAATCGCAAGAAGGCGACGTTCGACTGGACAGCACCGGCAGGCGGTGGAACCAAAGAAACAAACATGAACAGCACGATGAACGCCCTGATTCGGGGCGCTCTGAAATAACGAAGGGAGAATCATATGCCGAATATTATTGACAGAAATGCACTTTCTGGTCTTATTCCGGAGCCTGTAACCCGCGAGATCATGCAGGGCGCTATCGCGGAATCCGCAGTCCTGCGCATGGGTAAGCGACTGGCGAATATGTCCAGCAAGACGCAGACCATCAACGTCCTGGACGCGCTGCCCTCTGCGTACTTCGTCAACGGCGAAGCAACTGATACTGGAGCCGGTGAAGCTTTCAAGCAGACCACGAAGATGGCGTGGGACAAGAAGAAAATCTATGCCGAGGAAATCGCGGTTATTGTCCCCATCCCCGAAGCAGCACTGGATGACGCAGATTATGACATCTGGGGGGAGGTAAGACCTAGACTGACCGAGGCTTTCGGCAAGGTAATTGACGCTGCCATCCTGTTTGGCACGAACAAGCCCGCCACGTGGCGCGACGGCGTTGTGCCCTCTGCCATTGCTGCTGGAAACGGCGTACCCGTCGGCACGAGCGTCTTTGACGACATCATGGGCGAGAACGGCCTGATCGCGAAGGTCGAGCTTGACGGATTCAATCCGAACGGCGTTATGTCCGCTATCCAGATGCGCGGTAAGCTGCGTGGCCTCAAGGACACGACCGGCCAGCCCATCTTCAAGTCCGATATGCAGGGCGCGACCCGCTATGGCCTTGACGGCATGGATATGTACTTCCCGATGAACGGCGCATTTGACCCGTCTCAGGCGCAGATGATCGTCGGCGACTGGTCGCAGTTGGTCTATGCGATCCGGCAGGACATGACGTTCAAGATCTTCACCGAGGGCGTCATTCAGGATCCGACCACGAAGACCATCACGTATAACCTCATGCAGAACGACATGGTTGCGCTGCGTGCGGTCATGCGGCTTGGCTGGGAAATCGCAAACCCGGTAAACGCTTATAACGTTGATATTGCCAATCCGTTCCCGTTCTCGGTCTACGGCAAGGCTGGAACGGTCTCCACTGTGACTGTCTCCCCGGCAACCGCGACCGTGGCGAAGGGCGCAAGCAAAGCATTTTCTGCCTCCGTTGCGGGTGAAGGCATTGTAAGTGGCGACGTCGAGTGGAGCCAGAGCGGCGCCAAGTCGTCTATCACGGAAGGCGGCGTGCTGAAGGTCGCGTCCAATGAGACGTCCACGAGCATTACCGTCACTGCAAAGTCGAAGCAGGACAGCACCAAGACCGGCACGGCTACCGTCACGGTCGGTTCGTAAAAAATGAAAGGAGCTGGTACGAATGATTTATGCCGACTATGAATTTTACTCCGGCTGCTACTACGGCAGCATCAATGAGGAGGATTTCCAGCGTCTGGCCGTCCGCGCCAGCTCCTTCCTCGATTATTACACGCAGAACCGAGTAAAAGACTACGCGGATCTCGAAGCCGTTAAAATGTGCTGCTGCGCTCTGGTCGATCAGTATATGCTGATCGACACGGCGCAGGAGCTCGCCAGAAAGAATGTGTCCGCCGGGCTTGCATATGAAGAAGGAGAATTGCAGAGCGAGACTGTAGGCGGCTATTCCAGGACACTTCGCAGCGGCGGAGATTCTTCCGTCGCTGCATTGAAAGCGGCTTCGGAGGCGAAGAATGCCCTTGCAAGCGTAGCGCGTGAATATCTAGCCCATACCGGGCTTCTCTACAGAGGCAGGTGTTTTTCATGTACGCCCCACACACTGTAACCATCTACAACGTCACGCAGGAGCAGGATCCGGAAACGTTCAAAGATACGCAAAAAATCCATATCACTGTAATTCGCGGGGTAATGCTCCAAGCGTCAAAAGCGGCTAACGTCCGCGCGAGCGGGCTTGAAGGAGCAGATGCGGTGAATCTGTACATTCCGTTTTCTGCGGCTGCTGTAGACGGCGTGACAGGGGCGGAAAAGCGCTACGTCGGTCCGCAGGAGTTCTGGCGCGCAACTGATAAAAGCAAAATCTGGACGCTATCTACGGACGGTAACGGCGGCACAACATTCTTTGTGAAGGGCGAAGTAGTCGAGCCGGACAAGACGGAAGAACAGATCGAGATGCTGTACGATGATGTGTACAAAGTGACAAAGGTGGACATGAAGGACTTCGGCAGTCCTTCTATGCAGCACTGGCAGGTCGGAGGCTCGTAATGCTGAAATTCAGCGTAAAGGCAGACGGATTTGACGCGCTGCAGGAAAAGCTCGCGCAGGCCTGCACCAAAGCAGAGCATATTGTTGCAACGCAGGTGCGGAAGGACACAAGCCCATATGTGCCGTTCCTGACGGGCTCTCTCGACCAGAGAACAGTGGTGGACGGTAATGCGATCATCTATCCGGGACCGTATGCACGGTTTTTGTATTACGGGAAAGTTATGGTTGACCCGGAGACGGGCAGCACATACGCACCGAAGGGTGGGACGAAGGTTCTGACAGACAAAAACCTTGTGTTCACGACATCCGGACACGCACAAGCACAGTCGCACTGGTTCGAGGCGTCCAAAGCAGAAAACCTTGATAAATGGATCCGCGTTGCGGATAAGGCGGTGAAAAATGGCCTCTGAAAAGCAAAGAAAACTGGTATCTGCGGAGGAAGAGCAGGACATTGCCAGAAAAATGATGATCTGGGCAAACGCCTTTTCCGATGACGACATGCCAGCTGCAACGATCAACTATGAATTTCTCGCTGCGAATTCTGCAAGTATGGCGCTGTCCGCTATTCAGGGCGCGTATATTACGCAGAAATACATCCTCGGCGGGCATGAAGCAGAATACCAATTTAAGATCATCGCCCGTATCATCCCCGGCAGCAGCAACGATAAGCGCCTGAAATGCGACGCCATGCTGAACCGCTTTGGAGACTGGGCTATGCAAAATTATCCGTCTTTGGGCGATGGCATGCGCGTCCGGCGCGTGGAAGCGTCCAGCCGTGCGGCTCTGTTCGCCCGGTACGATGACGGAACAGAAGACCATCAGATACTTATGAAACTGACATATGAGGTGATTTAATTATGGCAGACATGACCTTTAATACCACTGCTGGCCAGACCATTGACCGCGAATTGCTGATTGCATACCTGAATACCGGCGAGTCGTCTACGCCTGTCTGGTCTCCGTTCGGCAAGCGCGTCACGGACTCTAGTATGGAGTACGATTGGCAGGAGGATTCCAGTAAGGATATCCTCGGCACTACAAGAACAACCATGAAGAAGCCCATCATCACGCAGAGTTTTGACCCGTGCGAGCTGGACGCAGGCGACGCGGCGCTTGTCAAGCTGTGGAACCTGGCTATCAAAGACCAGGACGCAGCAGCACTGGCGAATCAGGACGTTCTTATCGTTCATTTTTACGCAGGCACGGCCAAGACAGCAGTCTTTGCGGAGCGTTACGACGGAACAATGGTCAAGCCCGCGAGCCTCGGCGGTGAGGGTGGTGGCTTTGTCGGCATGCCGTTCGATGTGACGCTGGGCGGTACGCGCACGACCGGAACGGCTGCGGTCGGCAGCAACGGTGCAGTTACATTCACGGCGGATTCTGCGGCGTAAGGAGGGGCTATAAATGGCAGATATCAGATTTGATACTGGCGTACAGTCCTTCCAAATTAATGGCGGCGTGAGTGTAGAGTTCAACCCGACGGACAGCGAATTTGCGAAAAAGCTGTTTTCGCTGTTCGAAGAGTTGGAATCCAGACAGCATGAATACGCAAAACGCGCCGAAAACGAGACGGACCCGAAAAAAATTCTCGATTTGGCAGATCAGTTCGACACGGAGATTCGCGAAAAAATCGACGGAATTTTTGGAAAGCCGATTTGTACTGAAGTGTTCAGGACAAACGTAATGGCGCTTGCAAATGGTCTGCCGGTATGGGCGAATCTTATGCTTGCTGTCATCGACGAGATGGACGCTGGTTTCGATCTCGAAAAAACCAGACTGAGCCCAAGAGTAAAACAGTATACGGACAGATGGGCGAAAAGAAAGCGCTGATCTACGCGCTCCCGACGTCAGTCGAGGTAAACGGCAAAACATATCAGATTGAATCAGATTATAGAGCGGTGCTGGATATCCTCGCCGCTCTTTCTGATAAAGATTTGACGGAAGAGGAGCGCGCCATTGCCGCCCTTGAGATATTCTACCCTGACTTTGACGATATTCCGCTTTCAGATTATGAGGAAGCACTGCGGAAATGTTTCAGGTTTATTGACCACGAGCAAGACAAAAAGGAGCAAAAAAAGCAGCCGACGTTGATGTCGTGGGAGCAGGACTTTGAGATGATTGTCGCGCCCATCAACAGAATTGCAGGATTTGAAATCCGCGCACTGGAATATCTGCACTGGTACACTTTTTTGTCCTATTATCAGGAAATTGGGGACTGCCTGTTTGCCCATGTGGTAAGTATCCGGGATAAGAAATCTCGCGGGAAGCCTCTTGACAAGCAGGAACGAGAGTTTTACAGGCGAAACCGTGAAATTATTGATTTGAAAACGAATTACACAGACGCAGAAAAGGATATTCTGGCAGCGTGGGGTGTCTCAAAATAAGGTGGTGAGAAAATGGCAGATGGGAAAATCGTTGTGCAGGCGGAAGTTGATGCGAAAAAAGCACAGCGGGAGCTTGATAAACTTACAGCGAGAATTGACAAGCTGGAAACTGACCTGAAAAAGAGCAGCGGCGAGCAAAGCGGGATCAAGGCACAGCTTGACGCGGCAAAGGAATCCGCAAAACAGGCAGAAACTGCGTTGAAATCGTTGCGTGCAGAATCTGAGCGGCTGAGGCAGGTCACATCCGGCGAGGTGTCTGCATCGCCTGATGCGTATATTTCTGCATACAGTCGGCAATCCGAAGTTGCTGCACAGATTAAGGAACAGGAAGCGCGTCTGAAAGAGCAAGACAAGATCGTTGAGAGCTTGGACGGCAAGTACGCAAAAATTACGGACAAGGTAATGGAGCAGACCTCCGCGCTGGACGCGGCGAAGACACGTGCAGGAGAGCTTACGCGAGAGATTACAAACGCAAGCGGCGCGTCCGAACGGATGGAGCTTGCCGCAAAAAATGTTTCCGACAGCATGAACACGTTCAGCAAGCGTGTTTCCGGGCTTTTTAAGCGTGTCCTGGTGTTCTCTCTGATTACTAGAGCGCTGCAAAGCCTGCGGACATGGCTCGGGAAAACAATCATGCAGAACGAGGAGGCGCGTGCAGCGGTTGCGCGGCTTAAGGCGGCGTTTTTGACGCTGGCTCAGCCGATTCTTCAAGTCGTGATCCCCGTTTTTGTGAGGCTTGTGGACATTCTGACACAGGTTGTTACAGCTATCGCAAAGTTTTTCGGCATGCTGTCCGGCAAAAGCTGGGGCGCGCAGGTCGCAGCGGCAAAAGGGCTGAATGCGGAAAAAGAAGCAATCGAGGGGGTAGGCTCCGCAGCTGAAGACGCCAGCAAGAGCATGGCGAGCTTCGACGAGATCAACCAGATTACCAGCAATCAGGCATCTGGAGGCGGTGGCGGCGCGGGCGGGGCGGCGTCTACGGATATCGCGCCGGATTTTTCAAACCTCGACATGGCGGAGGATAAACTCCACGATATTCTCGGCCTAGTAGGTGCGATTGCAGCCGGGCTGCTCGCTTGGAAAATTGCAAGCATGTTTACAAACGATTTGAGCAAGATTGCCGGGATCGCGCTTGCAGCAGCTGGTGCGTTTGCACTTGTGTATTTCTGGCTAGACGCGTGGAAGAACGGGATTGATTTACAAAATTTCCTCGGAATGCTTGCGGGGCTTGCCGCGCTTGCTGCCGGACTTGCAATCGCATTTGGCCCGATAGCAGCAGGCATTGCGCTTGTTGTGGGCGGTCTTGCTATGCTTGTTGTCGGAATCAAGGATGTCATTGAAAATGGATTTAATTTAGTAAATACGCTTACGATCATCGCGGGGCTACTTGCCGCCGGTATCGGCATTTCGCTTCTGACGGGTAGCTGGATTCCACTCCTGATTGCGGGATTTGTTGCCGCTCTGGTTGCACTTGTTTCCTTTACCGGACATGGCGAAGAACTCATCGAAGGCCTGAAAAATATCATAGACGGATTCGGGAAATTCTTTAAGGGCGTGTTTACGGGAGACTTAAAGCTTGCCGCAGAAGGCGCGAAACAAATTTGGGAAGGGCTTAAGCAGACGTGGAACGCGATTGTAAACTCCATCAAAGATGCATGGGATATGTTCATTACATGGTTACAATCAAAAAGCCCCATGCTCGCGGCGATTTTCCAGACATACGGAAACTTTATATCCGGCCTATTCAACAGTATAAAGCAGTGGCTAAGCGGAATCATCGAGTTTATCAGCGGCGTTTTTACCGGAGACTGGACAAAGGCGTGGGAAGGCGTAAAGGATATATTTAAGGGAATCTGGAATGGAATCATTACCGCTGTTGAATATGCGATAAACTTTATCATCAACGGTATAAACCTCCTAATCTCCGCGCTGAATACCATTCATTTCGAGGTCCCTGATTGGGTTCCTCTAATTGGTGGTAGGTCTTTCGGAATTAGCATTCCCCTAGTGAGCAACGTTGCGCTTCCTCGCCTCGCGCAGGGCGCAGTCATTCCCCCGAACCGCGAATTTCTCGCCGTTCTCGGCGACCAGAAGAGCGGGACAAATATTGAGACGCCGCTGGCAACGATGGTGCAGGCCTTTAAGCAGGCCATGAATGAGACGGGCGGCATGGGAGGCCGGAGCATTACAGTCGTGATGCAGGTCGATAAGCGCGAGTTTGCCCGCGCGGTATATCAGGCGAACAACGACGAGACGCAGCGCGTTGGCGTTCGTCTGGCGGGGGTGAGAACATGACAAGCGTATTGAGCCTTGATGGGAAAGCGTATCCAAATCTGCACGTCGTGAGTCTGAAACGTTCGTTTTCCGTGCTCGACGGCGACAATGCCGGGCGCGTGATGACTGGCGCAATGACGCGCGACATCATCGGCACCTATTACAATTACAGCCTGGAAATTGATTCAGTGACATCGAACCCCGAGGAATACGACGAGTTTTATGAAACGATCTCCGCACCGGCAGACAGCCACGTACTGACAGTCCCCTATGCGCAGACGACCATGACGTTCGACGCGTATGTTGCAAATGGCGACGACGAGCTGGCGTCCAGCTATGCCGGGAAAAACAGCTGGCAGAACCTGACCGTCAATTTCGTCGCCATGAAACCGAAGAGGACCCCGGCATGAGCGTAAGAGTGGTATATGAAGACGTCGCGGTCGGCGCAGCAGATGCGTCGACGGTAACGACGACGGCGAAGAAAGACTTTGCGAACCCTGCCCTGCTCCCCTACGGCACGGACGCCGGGCTGCTGGCGTCCTGCGAGCAGAACCAGTGGGTCCTAGACGGGACGCGCGTCTTGCTCGGGAACCAGCGGGCCGCATTCTGGTCCGCGGTGCAAAGCAACGACGACTGCACGTTTGACGCAGCGCCGACGATCACGATCTCCCTGAATGGTCAGTTCTCCTCCCCGGGCATTTTCTTCTACTTCGACGGCTCGGAGGGTGACTACTGCAGCGAGATTGTCCTGATGTGGTACAACGGCGAAGAACAGCTTGCGAGCAAGACCTTCACGCCGAACTCGTACAAGTATTTCTGCGAGCAGCAGGTCGACTTATACAACAAGCTCGTCGTGCAGATCAATAAGACCCACCTGCCGAACCACTACGCGAAGATCTCACAGATCTTCTTCGGCATCGTCCGGGAGTTCGAGCGGGTAGAGCTACGCTCCGTCCGAGTCACGGAGGGCCTGAACATCATTTCAGAAGATCTGGAGATCAACACGCTCGACTTCTCGCTGGACAGCGCGGACGATATCGACTACGTCTTCCAACAGAAACAGCCCGTCAGCGCGTATGACTCGGATCACCTGATCGGCGTGTTTTACATCGAATCGTCCTCCCGCAAGAGCGTCAGCGTCTATGATATTTCCTGCATCGACGCCCTCGGCGTCATGGATAGCGAGCCGTTTGCGGCTGCGATCTATTCCGGCGCGTCCGCAAAGACGCTGATACAGACGATCCTTGCCGGGCACTTCACACTGGAATACGACTCCGCGCTGGATGACGCGAAGGTCACGGGCTACATCCCGGACTGCACGAAGCGCGAGGCGCTGCAGCAGATCGCATTTGCCATCTGCGCCACCATCGACACCAGCGGCACGCGCGGGATCAAGGTGCGCAAGCTCGCGGCGGACGAGGCGGCGGAGATCCCGCTTGACCGGCTCTATACCGGCGGCAGCGTAGAAACGTCTTCCCCGGTGACGGAGGTGCGTGTGACGGCGCATGCGTACAAAACGACCGGCAGCGGCGACAGCGTGGAGGTCGACGGCACGACGTATTACCACACGACCACCGTCACGACGAAGACCAATCCGAAGGTCACGGCCACGACGAAGCCAAACGTCGTTGAGGTCAGGGACGCCACGCTGGTCAACAGCAGCAACGTCGCCGCGGTCGCCCAGCACGTCTACGACTATTACATGCGCCGTCAGACCCACAGCGTGCGGATCGTCATGGACGGCGAGACCCCCGGCGATTACGTCAAAACGACGACGCCGTGGGGCAGCACGATCACCGGCACAATCACCAGCATGGGTATCTTGCTCAGCGGCATCGCCGCGGCTGATTGCGAAATAGTCGGAACATGAGAAACGGAGGTGCATCCTATGGTTCAGGGTGATGCCTATAACATCGATATTTCCATCACGAACAACGGAGAAGCGCTCGAGATCAACGATATCGAGACCGTGGAAGTCTCGCTTCTGTACCTGCAGAAGAAATACCCCGGCGAAGTCGAATACAAGGACGGGAAGTTCCGCTTCCCGCTGACGCAGCAGGAGACATTCAAGCTCCCGAAGACCTGCCAGATGCAGGTGCGTGTGAAATTTACCTCGGGGGACGTCATCGGCTCCCCGATCCAGCAGATCGACGTTCTGCACGCGCTGTCAAAGGTGGTGCTGTAATGGTTCCAGTGACGCCGGTCACGTTTGAGCTGGCCGGAGATCGCGCGCTGCGCTTTGACACCGGCGGAGGCAGCGACGTCTCCTTCGGCTTCTCGGCCTCCATATCCGCCGGGGGCGGCAAACCTTACACCGGGGCATACGAGGTCACGCCCAAGATCTATGAGGCGGTCTCGCTGGAAACGAAGGACCGCTTCCTGAAAGACAATGTAACCGTCAAGAAGATCCCCCAGTATATCGTCTCGAACGATGCGGGGGGTGCAACACTCATTATGGGGGATGAATATTTTGGCTAATAAGTATGTAAATAAAGTCATCATCGGCACCGACGTCAAGCTCGATCTCACGCAGGACGACATTACGCCGGACAAACTGGCGGAGGGCGTCAAGGCCCACGACCGGACTGGCGCGCCCATCGTCGGCACGAGCACCAAAGACGCGGACACCACGGACGCGACGGCTGCGGCTGCGGAAATTCTGAAAGACAAGACCGCCTACGTGGCGGGCGCGAAGGTCACCGGCACGATGCCGAACAACGGCGCGAAGACGCTGGATATCACTGATAAATCTGCGCCTGTCACGATTCCGATGGGCTTCCACGACGGCTCCGGCAAAGCGCAGATCGCGGAGGATGAGGCGGCAAAGCTGATCCCGAAGAACATCCGCGAGGGCATCAACATTTTGGGCGTCGAAGGTGAAATGTCCGGCTCTGAGGGCATGAAGCCGCAAGCAAAGACGGCCACGCCGACATTTGCTTCGCAGCAGATCTTACCCGATGAAGGGCATAACTGCCTGTCTCAGGTGACGGTTGAGGCCATCCCGGTATCTTACACCGACAACGCTCAGGGAGGCCAGACACTGAAAGTAGGTGCTTAATCGTGGCAGTCAACAAGGTTGAAATTAACGGCGTGGTCAAGCTCGACCTGACGGCGGATACCGTTACGGCAGCGAAGCTTGCACAGGGCGAGACCGCGCACGACGCGAGCGGCGAGCTTATCACTGGCACCATGACTGTCCCACAGTTGCAGATTGTCGTGACGGTATCCGCCGGTGCGACAGTCACAGCGACAAAAGGTAACCTGTCTGTGAGCGGCACCTCGGTCAATGGAACGTGTACTTTGATTGTGCCTGAAGCAGGAGACTGGACGGTTAGTGCAACTTTAGGTGAGGAAACAAGCAATAGCGCTATCGTGCACGTTGGATTTTCGTACAATACATCTCTGCTATTTATACCTAAATTGAACGATTGTACGTGGGAAACTATTCGTGACATTTCTGACGCGGGACAGGGCGCGAACTATTGGAGCATCGGCGACCGAAAGGCGGTCACACTGAACGGCAGAGTTGGCGCGTTGACATTATCCAACGTCACGACGTATGTGTTCATCATTGGATTCAATCACAATTCCAGCGTCGAAGGAACAAACCGCATTCATTTCCAGTTAGGCAAAACGGCATTGTCCGGCGGCACGGACGTTGCGCTATGCGACTACTACTACAAAGGTACCGACGGCGGATTTCAAATGCGTACTAACCAATCTAGCTCTGGCGGTTGGGCATCGTCAAACATGCGAAAGGCAATTTGCGGCACAAACCTATCAAGCTATTCCGGCACGATCATTGCGGTCATTCCGGCAGCGCTCCGCGCGGTGCTGAAATCCGTGACGAAGTACACGGACAACACAGGCTACACAGGCAACGACAGTGCTGTAGGCGATGTAACAGCGACAACGGACTATTTCTTCTTGCTGTCTGAGTACGAAGTATTTGGGACGATCAGCCGAGGGAATACATACGAATCCAAAAAACAGGCGCAGTATTCGTATTACAGCGCCGGAAACAGCAAGGTAAAATACAAGCACAGCGAGACAAGCACAGCCGTTTATTGGTGGCTCCGTTCCCCGGTTGTCACTTATTCCGGGAGTTTCACGAATGTGTCCACTGGAGGCACGCTCGGCAGCTTCAGTGCGAACTATTCGCTTGGCTTTGCCCCCGGCTTTTGCGTATGAGGAACAAGTGCATGGGGTATATCGTATATAAACGCTTCCGTGGAGCAGGGATAGATGGGGCGTTTAATCTCCGGTATGGAACGACTGTAACGGAAGATGGGGGATTTCTGATCGCGCCGGACGGTAGACGGATATGCGCTATAACGTCTGAAAATGGGTGGGAGCATTTCAGGCCGAACACGCCGGAAGGTGCCGAGCGGCAGAAAATGCTGAACGATCTGTACCGATGGTACATAAAAAACGGCTGCGGTGAAGATTTTGCGGATGAAAAGTGGCCGGGGCAGGAAAACGGCTACTGGAAGAACCGGCTGCGTACCGCAAGTACAAGTCGGCTGAAACAAATATACGCGAAAAAGATCGGAGAGACAGTTTAACTACACTTAGTAGATAACTCTTTAAGAGTTTCTAATAATGAGCCGACGGGCGTTAAGGAGCTTCTATGAGTACGATTATTGACACCCTCATCACCGACCGAACGGCAGCGGACGTCGCACGCGTGCACGAGTTGGCTGTGAAGGGCTACGCGGGCATGACGGCGGCGGAGCTGGCGGAGTGGCTGGCGGGGATGAAGGGCGCATACAACGCCGTCGACCTAAATCGCGTCGGGACGGCGCTGAACTATCTCCGCGACCGCCTGACCGGCGTCTGCGGCAGGGATATCACGTGGCAGGCGAAGACGGATTGGGCTATGACGGACGTTATAACAGCCGCACAGGGGAGCGCATACCACGACCAGATCAGCGACGTCCGCGCCGCGCTCGCCTACCCCGCAAATGCCCCGGATGTGCCGGAGATCGCACTGCTGACGTATGCGGGCGCAAACGATATCGAGCGCATCCTGACCATCTGCGAGACGCTGGTCGACAATGTGATAAATGCGTTTCGCTACACTGGCGCGGCGGAGTGCACCGCGGGAGGATTACTATGACAGATAGACAACCGACACAGGTACTGGCGAACGGGGCCATCCGCTATGGCATCTACAACGCGGACGGCACGCTTGACCATTACGAATATCTCCGGCGCGAGGACGCGCCGACCGTCGAGGGAACGCCGCTCAGCAAGGCAAATCTTCTCTCGGACGCCACAGCTTCGAAGCTCTGGCCCGGCAGCAACAAGCCGGAGGACCCAACTGTCAACCAGGCATTTGAAAAGCTATCGAAGGGCATGCACCTCGTCGGCGATATCGAGCTGACGTCCCGTGAAGCACCGTCTTCCGCGTGGCTCCCCTGCGACGGTCGGTTCATCACGCAGGCGCAGTACCCCGAGCTATACCCCATCCTCAGAGCAGCAGCGACGAGCGAGGATTGGACAGCCCAAGTTGTGGCGACAACGGCGGGCGACAGCTCCGATGCCGACGATATCATTTCCTACGCAAATGGGTATTGGTTCCGCAGCAGAATCAAGGACGACCTGACAGTAGAGCTTTACCGGTCCAGCAACGGAACAACGTGGGCAAAATGTTCAGTTCCGTCGACTGTACATCAAATCGGTCCCATCCACTACTACAATTTGAAATACGTATGCTTATGCACATACGGAAGCAGCTACGAAGTGCGACTTTTGACAGCGACCAATCCTGCAAATTCGTGGTCTGTAATGAGCGAATCTGGTGAAGGAATCGGCGACCACACTTATATCGTAGACTTCGATGTTCTGTATGACGGCGCGAGTTATTATGTCTATACAGATAAATATAACAACTATGCGCACGTTTACCATTCCTCCAATCCTGCCACAGGGTGGACGGACGAAAAGCTCTATAGCGGCACTTCGCCTATTCAAGACGCTATCTATGATGCTGCCTCTGGATACTTCTTCTTCTTCAACGGGTCTACGCTCTATCGCTGCAGAACATTGCACGACCAGACAACATGGGAAACTATGACTTCTGTCGGTGTGAATGGCGGTGGGTCGATTGCTGTTTATGAAAACACCATAGTTGCTGCAGTCACTGGTAAGCTTCTGTACTCGTTGAATGCAGGAACGAGCTTTACGACAAAAACCGGAAATCAGTATCTAGTCGGAAATCTGATCGCGTTCGACGGCTTTTTTGCTGGTGCAGGTGGTACGTCGATTCAGATTTCAGACGACATCGCCGCTGGCTTTATCTCCGTGGATGTTGGGTACGAAGTTACTTCTCTAGCCGGAAATGGTAATTTCCTGATTGGCTCTTGCAAATCTACTTCCACCGTCATGCGCAATGTCTACCACGACTATACCTACGACAGCAAGCGCATCCCGAATATCACGCCGGATGTTCGCAGCCATGCCTACATCAAGGCCGTGGAGGAATGAGCCATGCGGGACAGAAAAGGGACGAACGATCTGGCGAACGGCGCGGTCTGCTACGGGGCCTATGACGCGGCGGGGAATCCGCTGCGTCAGGTCTGGCTCCGGCTGCAAGACGAACCGCTGGCCGAGGAAACGCCGCTCGTCAAGGCGAATCTGCTGACCGACGAAACTGCCGCCCTCCTCTGGACGGCGGGCGACGCTCCGGCCGACCCGACCATCAACGACGCGCTGGACAAGCTCTCCACGCCGCAATACAAGATCGGCGATCTACTCGTCACCGTGCGGGAGCTGGCCGCCCCGTGGAACGCCTGCGACGGCTCGGCCTTCTCGCAGACGGACTACCCGGAGCTTTATAACCAGCTCGGCGGCAATGCGCTGCCGAACGTCAGCTATTCCGACGACACAGTGACCTACATCAAAATGGCCAACGACTGACCGCCGGGAAATACATAAAAGAGGTAAAAACATGGATGCCGGAACCATCACGATCATCTGCGCCGTCCTCGGCTCGTCCGCGCTGACGACGGTCATTCAGGCCATCGTCGGCGCAGCGCAGAAGAAGAAAACACAGGCAGACTCCCAGGGCGACCATCTGGCCGAGATCGACAAAAAGCTCGACAAGATGCAGAAGCACCAGGATGAGCAATACCTGTCTATCCTGCGCCTGACGATCATGTCAGAGGAAATGCCGATGTCGGAGCGATTGATCGCGGGCAAAAAATACGTAGATCTGGGAGGAAACGGGGACGTCAAGCAATTCCTGCATCAGCTGGAAGTGCAGTGTGAAAGGAAGTGACGATGTGAGATTCAAACTCCGCTGGACAAAAGGCGAAATGTCCAAGACCATCGTGTTCTACTGCATCCGCGTGCTGACCCTCACGCTCGTGTGGGCGGTGCTGCTCGAGACAATCGCGGTCCTGTTTCAGCTGGATATCGATCTTTCCGCCGTGCTGACGTTCACCGCCGCGGCGTTCGGCGGTGAGCTGCTTCTGCTCGCGTTCAAGCGGGTCTTCGCAAAAAAGGGCAAAGACGAATAACCGGAACCACGAAAGGGGTACATATGGAAAACATCATCAAGCGGCTCGGGAATCTCCTGAGCGTCAAATCCATCGTTACACTTGGCCTGACCATCATCTTCGCCGTTCTCGCCCTGCGGGGCGATATCTCCGGCAAGGACTTCCTGACCATCTTCCTGACGGTCATCACCTTCTACTTCGGCACGCAGAGCCAGAAGGTGCAGGACGCTATCGAGGGCGGCAGCACGAAGGAGGATACGCAGAAATGAGGGTCATGAAAGCGTCTGAACTCGTCAAGAAGCATATCGACGTCGCGAAAAACTACAAGACCGTCTACATGTGGGGCTGCTTCGGCTCGCCGGTCACGGATGGGATCATCACTGAGAAGGCAAAGCAATACCCGGACTGGTACGACGCCGCAAAGCAGGCCAGATTCCGCGGGCTGATCGGAAAGGGCTACTTTGGCTTTGACTGCGTGAATCTCACAAAGGGGATCCTGTGGGGATGGAACGGCAACAAAAATGCCTACCACGGCGGCGCCCGCTACGCCGGAAACGCCGTCCCGGACGTGTCCGCCGACGGCATGATCGCCAAATGCAAGGACGTATCCGCATCCGCCTGGGACAAACTCGTCCCCGGCGAAGGACTGTGGATGCCGGGCCATTGGGGCATGTACATCGGCGACGGCCTTGCGGTCGAATGCACGCCGATCTGGGACAATGGCGTGCAGATTACATGCGTCGGCAACATCGGCCTCAAGGGCGGCTACAACAGCCGTGTGTGGAAGAAGCACGGAAAGCTCCCGTGGGTAGAGTACGATACGGAAACGGTCGACAGGGCCGTCGAGGACGCAAAGGCAACGATCAAAGCCAAGGCCGGGCTTGCGGACGGCACGATCGACTATCTGGCGGCGTACAAGTACGGCGCAGATCTTCTCAAGAAGCTGGCAGCAGCAATGAAGTAAGGAGGCGGCGCTATGTCTCCGCAAGCGCGGTATAAACTTCCTCCGGAGCTGGACGGCCTGACGCGGCAAGGCATGGAAACCGTGATCTATCAGGCCAATCTTGGACGGGAGAATTCGCAAATCGCGCAGCTTTATTTCGTGGATAAGCTCCCGCAAGTGGACGTTGCAACAGAATTGTATCTTGGCCGCGCCACCGTGCAGCGCCGCCTTCCGGAGATCATGGCGCGGATGAAGTCTGCGTCCGGAAGCCTCCCAAACTGAGCAGAACTGATGCACAACTGAGGCAAAACTGAGGCACATCAAAACAGAAAAAAGCCCATACTGGACACATCAAAGGAGTGTTCGGTATGGGCTTTTCTTATTTTAATCCGAACCCTGCCGGGCAGAAGGTCGGGGACTGCACCGTCCGGGCTATCGCAAAGGCGACCAGGAAGAGCTGGGACGAGGTGTATATCGGCCTGTGCCTGCAGGGGCTCATCATGGGCGATCTGCCGAGCGCAAACAGTGTGTGGAGCGCTTACCTCCGGCAGCAGGGCTTTACCCGGAACGTGATCCCGAACACGTGCCCGGACTGCTATACCGTCGCGGATTTCTGCGCAGATCATCCGCGTAGGGTGTACGTGCTGGCGTTATCAAGCCACGTTGTGTGCGTGGAAGATGGGACGTATTTTGACACGTGGGATTCTGGGAGTGAAATTCCACTGTTCTATTGGGCAAAGGAGGATAAATGATGTTCGGACAACAGCCGTATGTGTATCAGCAGCCAATTTACAATCAGCCAATCGGTCAGCCAATCAGTCAGCCAATGCAGGAGCCAATGATGCGCCCGCAGTACCAGCCTGCGCCGCAGATGACGGCCTACCAGCCGCAGCCCCAGCAGCCGCAGAATCAGTCGATTATCTGGATCCCGAACGAGCAGGCTGCAAACGACTTTATCGTCGCGCCCAACAACGCGGTAACGCTTTGGGATATGAACGCGCCGGTCGTGTATGTGAAAAAGGCCGATGCAAGCGGCAAGCCAAGCATGACAACGTATGATCTTGTGGAGCGCGCACAGGCCGTTATAACGCCCACAGCGGCGCGAAAAGACATGATGGAGGAATACGTGACGCGCAAGGAGTTCGACGAGCTTGTGGCGAAGCTGGCCGCTCCAAGCGTCAGACCGCGAAAGATAAAGGAGGCGGACAATGAACCCACTGTTTAACGCGCTCGGCGGCGGGCAAATGCCCGGCCAGATGGGGCAATTTCAAAATATGGTGCAGCAGTTCCGGCAGTTTCAGAACAGCTTTCATGGTGATCCAAAAGCAGAGGTCGAAAAGCTGGTGCAAAGCGGGAAGATATCACAGCAGCAGTTAAATCAGCTGCAGCAGGTGGCTGGGCAGTTCCGACAGCTGCTCGGATAACAGATTTCAATTCGTGGCCACGATTGAGATAAATATTTTGAATCTACGAAAGGAATGAAAAATATGAGTTTGAATGACGGCTCTCCGACCATGACAATGCCCGTTGCGCCTACCGGCATGACAGGCGGCGGAGGGGGCGGCTTTGGCGGTGATAATGGCTGGTGGATCATCATCCTGTTCCTTGCCATTTTCTGCGGCTGGGGCGGCAACGGAAACGGATTCGGCAACAACGGCAGGAATTCCGGCGGCGTTGTAGACGGCTATGTGCTGGCCTCTGACTTCTCCAACATCGAGCGCAAGCTTGACAACGTAAACAACGGTATCTGTGATGGCTTCTACGCCATGAATACGGGCATGCTCAACGGCTTTGCAGGTGTGACACAGGCTGTGACTTCCGGCTTCTCGCAGGCCGAGCTTTCCCGCTGCAACCAGCAGGCCGCGCTTATGCAGCAGCTGAACAACATGGCGATGCAGGCGCAGGAGTGCTGCTGCGAAAACCGCGCTGCAATCGCCCAGGTGCGCTACGACATGGCGACGCAGGCATGCGACACCCGCAACACCGTGCAGAACACCACCCGCGACATCATCGACGCCATGAACTGCGGCTTCCGCAGCATCGACCAGCGTCTGACGGCGCAGGAGCTTGCGGCGAAGGACGCGAAGATCGCCGAGCAGGGCCAGCAGCTCTTTGCTGCGCAGCTTGCGGCAAGCCAGAACGCACAGACGCTCGATCTGCGTAACTACGTGAGCGGGCAGCTGGCGTATTATAACCCGCGCCCGGTTCCGTCCTTCGCAGTCCCGGCCCCGTACCAGTACGCAGGATGCAACGGCTATAACGGCGGTTACAACTACGGCTGCGGCAACTGCGCGTAACAACTCCACATCGTAGAGCTTTTTCGTGGCCTCACGAAAATGGTCGGCCCCATTGCCGATACTCGACAGCAACGCGGCGGGGCGACTGCTCCGCCGCTATATTTTTACGAAAGGACTGATTTTATGGCCGAATTTACCAATTCCAACATCGTCAGCGTCGCCGCTGGGCAGAACGTCCCTCTGATCTCCGCGGCGGCTTGCGGAAAGCCGTGCATCGTACATCGCGAAGGAAGCGGGCTCGTTACGCTGCGCGGGCTCACGCAGCAATGCAAGGCGAAGTTCCGCGTATCCTTTGGCGCGAATATCGCCGTCCCTACAGGCGGGACAGTAGGTGCCATTACCGCTGCGCTTGCAATCAACGGCGAACAGCTGAGCAGCGCCACAGCGACCGTAACCCCTGCGGCTGTTGAGAACTATTTCAACATCTTCGTTTCCACATTCGTGGAAGTCCCGCGCGGCTGCTGCCTGACTGTAGCGGCGAAGAACACCAGCGCGCAGGCGGTCAGTTTCGCAAATAGCAATATGATCGTCGAGCGCGTATCGTGAAAGGAGGATGCAATATGTACGATTTGAGAAACCTGCGTGAAATGCTTTGCAAAGAGCTTGACGAAATCGCCGACAAACGCGAAATGTCCGCCGGTGACTTGGATGCAATCCAGAAGCTGACAAGCTCCATCAAAAACACCTATAAGATCGAAATGCTTGAGGACGGCGGTTATTCCCGAGACGGCGATTGGGAAGCCGACATGCGCGGCACATATGGACGCGGAAGTTCATACCGTGGGCGCCGCCGCGACGCAATGGGCCGCTACAGCCGCACGGACGCCCGCGAGCATATGCGCGCGCAACTTGAAGATATGATGCGCGACGCGGACGACGATAAGACCCGCGAAGCGATCCGCCGCTGCATGGAGCAGATCGACCGGGCATAAGGGGGATATGATATGCTGGATAAAGCCGAGATCCGCAAGGAGATAGCGCGGCTGGAATATGAGGAATCCAGCTATCCCAATTATGCCAAACTGGCAGATCTTTATGTGATACGCGACAGGATGCAGGAGGACGAACAGGGGAGCCAGAGTTCGCGCGTGCACGCTTATTCCGGAGCCAATGCACCTGCAGTGCAGGCGGCAGTTCCGCAGGCAGCGGCCACGCATATGGTAGGCAGCTACGGAGACAGTGACTTCCTGCGCGCCATCGCAGAAAAAGACCCGTCCAAAGTCTGGCCGATCGTGGACGAGCTGATGGATACGGTATTACTTGTCAAGCGAAGCGTGTATGATTCCGTTATGCGGAAGATATCCGATGCAAGATAAAACCGGTTACACTCTTATTACACTCAAGAGCAAGAAAAACCGTTGAAATTACTGCGTTTTTTATTGAATGGGGTTCAAGAGGCCGCTGGTTCGAATCCAGTCACTCGGACCAATGCAAAACGGGAAAAGCCCTGAAACTGCAAAGGTTTCAGGGTTTTTTCTTTTCTTCTCCGTAAAGGAAAAATCACGCCAGATTTCGAGAAATCACGTTGGGTTACACTCCCGGTTACACTCCATTTTTTATCCTAGATCGCGTTTATGATTTTCTTCAAGTCTTCCAGATTCACGTCCTGGTAGTACCGGAGCATCTCAGGGCTTGCGTGGCCGATCAATTTCATTTTATCCTTGTCAGGCGCAACAACTTTTTTCATCAATGTCGCGAATGTGTGCCTGCATGTATGCGGCGAATATTTGTGGATTCCGTTTACCATTGGGTTTTCAATGCCGACGGCTTCTAGTGTGGGGTAAAAAACAGCGTCCCGGAATCTATCATAGGAAAATTGGTTACCTTTTTCATCGCAGAACAACGCGCCGGACGCTTTTCCGTCGTAAAGATGATCAATAATGGGCTGGATCTTCGGGCTGATGGGAACAACACGATTTTTTCCAGCCTCCGTTTTCGCACCACCGGTCAGCGTTTTTTTATTCGCATCGTAGCTGTCAACGCTCAGGGCCAGCAGTTCTGATGGTCTGAAGCCGAGATAGCACATTGCGTATATATAATCCGCGTACGGAATCACGCCGACCGCAGCATGTATTTTCTCGATCTGCTCTTGCGTGAAGCTTTCCCGCGCCGCTCCGAACTCTCCGCTGACAATCAGATATTGCCCTAAATTCAGTTCTGCGTAGCCGCGCGGAACTGCGTACTTGTACATAAGCCCCGCTAACGCTTTCATGTTTTCTTTTGTTCTTCTTCCTTTCGGGCATTCGTCCATGCATTCCTGCAAATCATCTATTTCTATATCTTCCAGTTTCCAGAACTCAACTTGATAAAAGTATTTTTCGGCTGATTTGTAGCAATCAATTGTGGATTTCCCGGCTCTGTGAGTGGGGAGCCACATTTCGTAGAGTTCGCGCCATGTAATCGCTTTTTCACGCTTCTTCTGCCCGGCCAACATCGGCAGGTAGTCAAGCGCTTCTTTTTTTGTGCGGAATCCGCATTTCCGAGCGACAACGCGCTTTACAGATCCGTTTTCTTCTCGGTATCCCTTTGTTATTTCCGCTACCCATTTATCGTTGCGCCGGTATACCGAGCCCGTGCCGTTCCCGCGTTTTGTGGCCTTTTTTGTTTGCTGTTTTTTCCCGCACCAGCAACAGTAGGGCACGCCGTCTGGGATTTCTTTTTTACACTTGATGCATTCCATGTTTCCCTCCACGTTCTTTTCGGATTGCATAGAAAGTAATTGCCGAAGCCAGCGCCGAACCTACGATCAGGGCAATGCAAACCCATGCAGCTACGGACAAATCTCCACCGCGAATGAGGCCTGCGCTCCGACTCTTCGCATCCGTCACAAGGCAGGCAATCAGAGAAAAGGAGAGCAGCATACAAAACAGGGCGAGGACGTAACACATTGTATGTGTAGACCTTATCTGTGCGCTCTGTGCAGCCGCTGTTGCCTCCAGCTTGGCGTTTTCAATTTCGACATGATGAATCTGCTCGGTTAGTTCTTCCGGCCTTTCTGCGGGCTGGACAAGCCCGAACAGCTCATCCAGCGACAGACCGAGAACGCGGCACAGCGCGGCAGAATTGTACAGTTTCGGGTCTTGCTGTATTCCTGCACAGAGCTTCGTCACAGCCGATCTGGAAACGCCGGATTCCTCGACAAGTCTGTCGATGGTGTAATGCTGATCTTCTTTCGCCCGCTTGATGTTCCCCTGATATGCAGAAATATATGGGGCAAGCTCCTGAATTGCCGACATGATATACCTCCATTTTCACACATATTTTGCTGATTCTTCCGCCACGGGTATGATTTTACCAATTTGAGGGTGGACATTTCTGCCGCTTTTGCTATGCTGGTTACAGGCGCGTGAGAAAGCCCCACCGCCGGTGGAGCGACGGTGGGGCGATCTTAAACATTCCATTATACAAAATAGTCTGTCCCATAATTGCCGCTTACGAGGGTTACCGGACGAAGAAAATGCAAGGTGTTCTTTGTGGAAGATTCCAAATTGAAATTCTTGAACGGACGTTCTAAAATATGGAGGTACACCAAATGCAGAGCATCAATATTCGCTTTGAAAACGGGAAAGTAAACATCATCGTCGACGGCGCGCTGTTTCGGGATGTGCATAGTCTCAGCCTTGATTATATCAAGGGGCTGCCTATGCTATTTTCCTGCGTCTCAGATGTGGGTGAGGAGCATGACAAACGGCGGGAGCCGCGGATCCTGCACTAGTCATAGTACTCCATGCGCATAGACGGTATTGTGACCTGGTTGCCAAGCACAGCAATATAAGTTTGCACGCCCCTGCATTCACCGTAGCACGTGATCTGATCGTTCTCCAAAATGCGGCTTTCTCCTTCTGGCCTTGAGTATGTTACATACCAGATCCCAAAATGTGTTTGCACGCGAAGCGTGACGGAGTTCAGGAATCCCTCTTGAACTTCAATGACTGTTCCACTTATTACAACTTTTTTTCCCTTGTAATCGTCCGGATCTCTTGAAATCGCGGAATAAGAAAGATCCTCACATTGCGCTATGTATTCTTCGCGAGAAAGCTCTTTCGGCTTGTCTTCTCCGCTTTCAAGTACATACTCGGTGCCTGTGGTCTCCGTTTGCTTTTCGAGTTCGTTATTTGGCTCATAGTTTTGCGGCGAAGAGGGAGCTACCGAAATCATGCTTGATAAACTGACAACGCACAGAGCGCACAGAATCGCGACAAGCACTTTTCCGAGCGGAGACAACTTCTTTTTGTTTTTTGCCCCGCAAGCCGGGCACCGCTTTACCTTCGCGTTGATCTGCGCACCGCACGTCTTGCATACGATTTTTCTGTTTGGAGCCTGACAGTACGGGCAGAACTTCTCTCTTTCGTCAAACTCTTCCCCGCACCGCGGGCAGATCACGTGATAGATCTGCTTCTGCATACAACATCGCCCTCCATATATTTTGGTAATACTTGTATAGTATCACCAAAACGAAACAGCCGCAATGCCGAACCTGCACAAAAATAGACGTTGAAATTTGGAAGTTTGGAGATAGGAGGCCGCAATGCTGGAAAATTTACAGGAAATGTGCTATGATAGCAGCCAGATAGAGTGGATTCGCACGCAGCTAAAGCGGATCGTGTTAGAACTTTCGGTTGAAGAACAGGAAGAACTTTTGAGAATGATTAAGGAGGGTATGCATGAGTAAGCCGTTCACTCCGATTCATGTAATGACTGAAGCGTTTCGGAAAGCCATGTATGATATTGTTGCAAAAGAGCGAGAGAAACGGCGACAGAGCACGACGCAAGAGCAGACACCTGCTCCGCAGAAAACGGGAGAGAATTGCCCGCAGTAAATGCAGTTAACGCATTTTTAAAGTCATATGCTGCGGCCTCGATGTCGAGCTGCGCTTTGAAATCTGAAAAAGACGGAATTTTCATGCTTGCCCCCTCTGGCTTTTCAAATACCGGATATATTTGATCACGTCCGCGAGTTCTTCGCCGGACGCAGAATCCAGAAAGTCTAATATCTCCTGCGCGGCAGGACTCACCGCCTCATCCTTCGGGATGGGGTCTTTTTTTATGCCCGTAGACGGGTCCTCGTCCGGCAGCAGGTCGGCCACTGATACACCGAGATATTCTGCGATAGCCGGGAGCTTGCTCTTTCTCGGCTTTGTTCTCCTGGTGTTCCACTGACTATAAACACCACTAGATACACCGAGAAATTCGCACAAGTCAGCGCCGGTCCTTTTGTTCTTGGTCAAGTAATAATTGATTTTGTCTATTGTGTCCATATTAGTCAATAAATAATTGTTCAAAATGCAGGACTATTATAACTAAGTTTTTGTTGACATTCTTAGTAAACTTAGTTATAATAGTTTTTGTTAGGGCGGAACTTACAAGTGAGGTGATGGCGTGAAGAAAGACAAGTATATATGGGGATTTCAGATTGTTGGTTCAGACTGCGGATATGACGAGTTCGGTACGTTCCATTGCGCGTGCGGTCATTGCCTTCCGTTACGAGTTGATGTAAGTAAGGGCGGCAAATATCGCGGCAGCGACTGCGGCGACGGCAGATACGACGGTGAAAAACATGTTGATAAGAAACCGCCTTTTCTCCGTGCGTGCTTTCGAGCCTTCGGTTTCGACAAGCACATTTAGACCGTTTTCTCCTATGGATTTGTAACGCTTATTCCGATTGAGGAACAACCTGATTCTTTCTCTGAACGACTTGCACATGATTCATGCCTCGGCTTATGAGGCGTGAAAAGAACACCGCCCCGGACAACTTATCGGATTGTGAAATAATGATAGGTGGTACTTTCATCATAACACAATTCACTAAGTTGTCAAGCAAAACTTAGTATTCACAGACAGGAGGTATGTAAAGGCATGGGTTTTAAGGAAGCGAGGCTTGCCGCTGGATTGACCGTTCAACAGGTAGTCAAGGCGCTAAAAGTTTCAGACGCATCCGTTTATTTGTGGGAAACCGGGCAGATGTATCCGAAGACAGCGCGACTGCACGAAATCGCAGATCTGTACGGCTGCACAGTGGACGAGCTTTTAAGGTCGAGAAAGGAGGAAAAATGACGCTGGACGATATCCGGGCAATGTCAAAGCCCACGATCCTCGCAAGCGAGGCGGCGCAGGTGCTTAGAATGAGCGCAAACTCCATTCGAGTTATGGCACGTCTGAACCCAAGTGCGCTTGGATTTCCGGTTATATGCTCAACGGAGCATAATGTAGAAATCCCGAGAAAACCGTTTTTACGATATTTGGGGGAGGAGATGGAAGATTGAGAAACGAAATGGAAATCGCAGAAGCGACAGAAGATCGGCAGGAACGGCTGTGGGACGAGCTGCAGTACCGCAAGACAATGCTGCGCGTGATCAAGCGGCTGTGCCTGTGGATCGGCGGGGCGGCGGCTGCGCTGGCCGTGCTGGCCTGCGGGGCGGAAATGATTAACGAGGCCGTCGTTACCGGCGCGATCGCGCTGGGGACAACGCTGTTCGGGCTGCTGTGATGGATATCAAAGAAAAGGCGCTGCTGATGACGCCTTGCGAGGTCTGCGAGATGCTGGGCCAGAAGCGCGGATGCCGCCCGGAAGACGACTGCTACACCTGCGGCATTTACGCCGAGATCATGTTTGCGCAGTGGGACGCGACCTGCAAGCTTATCCGAGAGCGCACGGGCAAAAAGAAATGACCCCTGCCGCGTTGCCGCGCGACAGAGGCCAAAATGAAAGGACATTATGTCGGCTTCTATTATAAGCCAGAAAGGAACCTATGTCAAGTTTAACGGATTCCCGCGTCCGGCACGGCGCAAAGGCCTGTGTCGAGGCGGTTCGGGCCGACTACCCGAAGTTCAACAAATGCCTGCTTTCGCAGTGCGAAGCGCCGGAGAAATACGGCGTGCAGCTCGTGCCGGAGGCTGCGGCGGCGATCAAGGCGCTTGACGCGCCCAAGAACCGCGCCGACCGGCGGAAGAAGACAAACCGGTATTACTTCCGCTTGACGGACGAGCAGGCGAAGATCCTCGACCGGCTGCTGAAAAAGAACGGCTACGCCACTGTTCAGAGCTTTTGTGAGGAGCTGATCCGGAGGGAGGCATTATGCAATGGCATTACCGCTTGATAACCTCTACCTCGGCATTCAGGAGAAGGAACCGGCGGTCATCGGGACATGCGCGCACTGCCAGGAGGAAGTCCGCGAGGGCGAGGAGGCTTTCGTCTGCGATACGGTCCTTGTACACGCGGAATGCATGCTGGAATACGTCTCCAATACCTACAGCGTAGACGAGATCGCGAACGCGCTGCTGTTTGAGAGGGTACGCCATGAAGGATGAAGTTTATATCCCGTTTGAATGCCGGGTGTCGGTCTTCTTCCTGGCCGGGCATGTCGAATGCAATTTATGTCCGCTGCTGGAAACATACAGCCGCAGACAGTGCAGACGGACGGGGGAGTATCTGACGAGCGGGCAGCTCCGCGGGATGTACTGCCCGCTGGAGATCCCGGGAGAACTGATCACAGACACGGCCACGGGAGCCGTGATCGAAAATAAGGAGGATAAGGATGGATAACGCGAAAGGCTACAAGGCGTTTAATCCCGGTATGATCTGCAGGGATAAGCAGTACGCCGAGAACACCGACTACGAAGAAGTGGGCGGAACGATCTGTGAGAAAGGCATGATGCACTACTGCGTCAATCCTTTTGATGTTCTGAACTTTTACGATCTTGTTGACGAGAGCGGGAAGTTTTCGGATTTTGCAGAGGTCAAGGCACTTGACCAGCCGATATCCGGATCTGATGGAAAATTTGCGACGAAAAAGCTGCATATCGGCGCGAAGCTGAGTTTTGCTGGGTTTATCAAGGCCTGCATCGACTACACGAAGGAGCAGACAATCGTCAATATGCCGAAGAGTGATGTTACCACCGGCAACTCCGCCAAGATCGGCAGCTCGGGCAACTACGCCAAGATCGGCAGCTCGGGCAACTACGCCAAGATCGGCAGCTCGGGCAACTAC
>ERZ1027215.23-NODE-23-length-58156-cov-6.895096_pt1 | contig 58156 bp, 50 predicted proteins | sample MGYA00519481_ERZ1027215 | MGnify/ENA primary metagenome ERZ1027215 (study PRJEB26926, sample SAMN06164487) | human gut metagenome | biome: ENVO:00009003; feature: ENVO:2100002; material: ENVO:00002003 | host: Homo sapiens | place: USA | collected 2012 ... | reverse complement strand
AGCGTCAGATGTGTATAAGAGACAGCTATAAATCCTTTTATCTCTCTTCTTAAAATCCGTTTAAGCTTTTTCTCTTTGTTTCTTTAATTTATCCAGTTCATCAAAGACTACATCGTTAATAACCTTGATGTATGTTCCCTTCATACCGGAAGATCTCGATTCAATGACTCCTGCACTCTCAAACTTACGAAGTGCATTGACAATGACCGATCTTGTGATCCCTACCCGGTCTGCGATCCGGCTCGCTACTAATATTCCTTCACTGCCGTCTAACTCATCAAAGATATGTGTGATCGCTTCTAACTCCGAGAACGAAAGCGTGCTGATCGCCGATTTGACAATCTGTACTTTTCTCTCTTCTTCTGCATTTTCCTCATGTACGGAACGCATCATCTCAAGTCCGACTACCGTGGTTCCATATTCACTCAAAATAATATCATCTATATCGTACGCTCCGTTATCCCGATAGATAAACAGCGTTCCGAGACGTTCTCCGGCAATATCGATTGGTGTAATGATCGCCGTGTATTTCTTGATATCGGAAACAAAGCCAAGTGTCTCAAGATTTACATTTTCTTTTGTAGACAAGATCCCAAGCAGACGCTCGTTTAATTCCGGATCAATAAATCCTCCCACTTCATCCACGATCAGTTCGTCGATCTCGTCCATTCCTTTCATTTCACTGGTTCCAAGCACTTTTCCCTTTCTGCTGATCACCAGTACATTGGATTTTAAAATCTCTGTTAAAACATCACAGATATCATTAAAGACTACTTTAGAGGAATTATTGTTGTGTAAAAGTTTATTTATTTTTCTGGTTTTGTCCAGTAATTGAACACTCATCCTGCTACCTCCCACTTCGCTCTATATAGTTTTCAGTACATTTATATAATATCATGTTTTGTCAGACAATTCAATCTTTTTTTGAACTTCATTCGCTGAATTCATTATTTTTTCTCTTTTTCGATCACATGACCGCACTGTGTGTTAGAGCATACGATCTTATTGCCCTTTTCCACCATGAAACTTCCGCATTTCTCGCAGTTGATCCCTGCCGGTTTCTGCCAGGACATAAATTCACATTCCGGATTGTTTTCACAACCGTAATATTTTCTGCCTTTTTTCGTCTTTTTGATCACTACTTCTTTTCCACAGAGCGGACAGGCAATTCCTGTTTTTTCCAGATACGGCTTCGTGTTACGGCAATCCGGGAATCCCGGGCAGGCAAGGAATTTTCCGTGCGGACCGTATTTCACTACCATATTTCTTCCACACTGTTCACAGACCACATCCGTAACCTCATCCTGAATCTGCACTTTTTCTAATTCTTTTTCTGCCTGATTAACGGCTTCGTCTAAATCCGGATAGAAATTGGCCACTACTGTCTTCCAGTTTACCTGACCGTCCTCGATGCTGTCGAGCAGGGACTCCATGTTTGCCGTAAAATGGTCATCGACAATACTTGGAAATGCTTCTTTCATCATATCGTTGACTACTTCGCCTAACTCTGTCACATAGAGATTTTTATTCTCTTTTACCACATATCTTCTCGCTAAAATGGTAGTAATGGTCGGTGCATAGGTACTTGGTCTTCCGATGCCGAGTTCCTCTAAGGTTTTTACTAAGGATGCTTCCGTGTAATGTGCCGGTGGCTGTGTAAAATGCTGTTTTTCATCAAATGATTCCCATACAAGGGTCGTATCTTTGTCAATGGATCTTAAGAGTACGTTTTCTTTTCCCTTTTCATCGTCATCACTCATGTATACCATCATAAATCCGTCAAAGACCACTTTAGAAGCAGATACGTTAAAACGATAAGTACCTGCTCCGATCTTAACGGATGTGGTTTCGTATTTTGCACTGTTCATTCTGCTCGCGGTAAAGCGGTTCCAGATGAGCTGATACAGACGGAACTGATCACGGCTTAAGGAATCTTTGACCTTCGCCGGTGTTCTTGTGATATCGGAAGGACGGATCGCCTCATGTGCATCCTGGATCTTATTGCTGTTTGTCTTTTTTGCCTCACTGACGGCTTTGTATTCTTCTCCGAAGGTCGCACTGATATATTCGGTTGCCGCATTCTGTGCCTCTTCGGAAATTCTCGTGGAATCCGTTCTTAAGTAGGTGATCAGACCTACGGTTCCGCTGCCCTTGACATCCACTCCTTCATAGAGCTGCTGTGCTAACCGCATCGTCTTTTGTGTGGAAAAATTCAATACTTTGGATGCTTCCTGCTGTAAGGTACTTGTCGTAAAAGGAAGTGGTGCTTTTTTGGTACGCTCTCCTTTTTTTACCTCTAATACCTGATAATCGGCATCTTTCAATTCTGCTAAGATACCATCCATTTCTTCTTTGGATCGGATGGTACGTTTCCCGTTTTCATCGCCATAAAATTTTGCAACTAACGGCTTTTTCTCTCCAGGGATCTGTAAATCTACATCCAGTGTCCAGTATTCTTCCGGAATGAATGCATTGATCTCTTCTTCTCTGTCACAGATAATACGCAGTGCCACTGACTGCACTCTTCCGGCACTTAAGCCACGCTTTACTTTTGCCCATAAAAGCGGACTGATCCGGTAGCCTACCATGCGGTCTAACATTCGTCTTGCCTGCTGTGCATTCACCAGATTCATGTCTATTTCACGCGCCTGTTTTAACGATGCCTTAACGGCACTCTTTGTAATCTCATTAAAACTGATACGGTAGACTTTTTTATTCTCTAATTTCAATGCCTGGGACAGATGCCAGGAAATTGCTTCTCCTTCGCGGTCGGGGTCAGTTGCGAGATAGACTTTGTCTGCTTTTTTTACTTCTTTACGCAGTTTTGCTAAAATATCTCCCTTTCCACGGATTGTAATATATTTCGGTTCGTAATTGTTTTCCACATCAAATCCGAGCTGACTCTTTGGCATATCACGGACATGCCCGTTTGAAGCTACCACCTCATAATTCTTTCCTAAGAACTTTTTAATTGTCTTTACCTTTGCCGGTGACTCCACGATCACTAAATATTTTGCCATCAGAAAACTCCTTGTTTTTCATTCCTCATTCTTCTATATAATAGTTCCGGAAGGATTCAAATACCAGCCCTTTTGCCAGTAATCCGAGCAGGATTCCTGCTGTTGCAGAAATTCCAAGCCCTGTTTCTTCCGCTATTTTTTCTATATTTTTAGGTTCCATGCTCAAACAACTATACACCAAGGATTCTTCTTTTGCAAGACACTGTTTTTTATTTTTTCCCATTTGCAGGCTTTGTGTGACATTGTAAGGAAGCTGCTTTAAGAACTCTTCTACGGACAAAATAATGCCCGCACCCTGCTGAATTAAAGCATTACAGCCGTAACTCAATGCATCGGTTGTCCTTCCCGGAAAGACATAAATATCTTTTCCCTGTTCTAAGGCGTGCTCTGCCGTGATGAGTGAGCCGCTTTTTTTCTTTGCCTCTGCGATCACTACCACTTCTGCAAGTCCGCTGATGATCCGGTTTCTTGCCGGAAAATAATATGGTTTTGGCGTTGTCTTTGGCGGCAGTTCGGAAAGTATCCCTCCCTGCTGTCGGATTGTTTCATACAGTGCTGCATTTTGTTTCGGATAACAGATATCTACACCGCACCCTAATACCGCATAGGTCTCTCCACCGCCTTTGATTGCTCCTGCCTGCCCTGCCGCGTCTATCCCCTCCGCCAGTCCGCTGATGACCGGAATCCGGTTGCGTCCAAGTGCCTCTCCTAATTTTCTTGCCATATAATGCCCGTATTCACTGCATCTTCTGGCACCGACAATGGCAACGGAAAGTCTCTCTCCCGGAAGTTTTCCACTATAGTACAGTGCAAATGGAGGCTGGTAAATATTTTTTAACTTTTTCGGATAATTTTTGTCACATGCAAACGTAACGCTTACGCCGCCTTCTGCCAGTTTCTGATATTCTTCGTTAATATCCCACTTCCTTTTTGCCTTTGTGATACGCTGTATCTCTTCTTCTTTTAACTGTGGTATTTTTTGATAGGTTTCCTCCGTTCCACGGTACACTTCTTCCGCCGTCTGAAAGTATTCTAACAGGAGGTTCTTTTTTCCATTGGATAATCCGGTGTTATCCAGCCAGTATTTATATTTCATCGTCGTCTCTCCCAAAAATTGCTGTCTATGGAGCGGTAACAGATTGCTTCGTGCAGATGTTCCATTCTGATCTCTTCGCTTCCTTCGATATCTGCAATGGTACGCGCTGTTTTTAATATCTTATGATAGGAACGCACGCTTAAGTTCAATGTCTCATAAATCTGCTGCATATGGCGTTTCTCATCTTTTTTTAATGCACAAAATGTCGCGATCTTTTTTGCCGGAATCTGGCTGTTATAAAAAAATTCCTCCTTTTCATAGCGTTCTCTCTGTCTTTTGTGCGCCATGACTACCCTCTCCCGGATGCTTTCCGAGCTTTCCTCCTGTGTTGTCTGCTCTAATTCCTGATAGTGTACTTTTTCTACTTTAACACACAGATCCATGCGGTCTAGTAACGGCTGGCTGATGCGGTTTCGGTATCGCCGGATCTCATAGTCTGTACAGGTGCATTTTTGCATATCGGGATAATATCCGCACTTGCACGGATTCATGGCTGCGACTAGCATAAAATCCGCCGGAAATGTATATTTTCCATGCGCACGGATGAGCTGGATCTGCCGCTCCTCCATCGGCTGTCGCAGTATTTCTAAAGTTCCCGGTTTAAACTCTGTCAGCTCATCTAAAAACAGTACCCCCGCATGTGCTAATGAGATCTCTCCCGGCTTTGGATTTGCCCCGCCTCCGGCAAGTCCCTGTGCGGAAACCGTATGATGCGGACTTCGGAATGGACGCACTCCGATCAACCCCTGCGATTCATCGAACATACCGCAGATACTGTAAATCTTTGAGACTTCGATCCGCTCTCTTTCGGTCATTGGCGGCAGAATGGACGGAATCCGCTTTGCTGCCATGGTTTTTCCTGCTCCGGGAGGGCCTGCAAACAACAGATTGTGTCTGCCTGCCACCGCAATCTCACATGCCCGCTTTAGCATTTTTTGTCCCGTGATCTCTGAAAAATCTGCCTGCGTGGGAAGTTTTATTTTCGTTCCTGTTCCTTCTATTTTTATATCTGCCTGCGGCTTTTGATATTCCCCTTTTCGTAAATATTCGACGACCTGGTTTAAATGGCTCATCCCAAGGCTTTTCATGTGCGGGACTAACGAAGCCTCCTTTTGATTTTCAAACGGAACGATCCCTGTCTGATGCCCTGCTTCTGCCGCCACTGCAGCCATTGGTAATATGCCGGGAATTGGAACCAGCTTCCCACTCAGGTTCAGTTCTCCTAAAAAGATCGTATTTTCCACACGTTTTTTCGGTACCGCTTCTAAGGCTGCTAAAATCGCAACTGCTACGGCTAAGTCAAATCCCGAACCGGATTTTCGGATGCCTGCCGGGGAAAAGCTGATCGTGATCCGTTTTGCCGGAAGCTGATAGTCGCAGTTTCTTAAGGCTGTCCGTACCCGTTCCTTTGCTTCTTTTACTTCAGAACTTAAAAAGCCTACCATTTCAAAGGTCGGCAGTCCCGGACTGACATCTGCTTCTACCTGTACTAAAATCGCCTCCATACCGTGCAGTACCGAGGTTGTTACCATACTATACAATTTTCCTCCTTTTTCCCGTGGGAATCTGGCGAATTGCCTGGAAATAAAAAAGATATTGTTATTATATCACACTTTTTCTTTTTGAAAAGATTTATTTTTACCCTGCTCCAGTCTGTTGGAGCAGAGCACAGGTTTTTTATCGATCGTCTTCTTCAAACTGTCTGCGCAGCTTTGCCAATGCCTTTTTTTCGATCCGGCTGACATAGGAGCGGGAGATTCCTAACGTCGCTGCCACTTCCCGCTGTGTATGCGGTTCTTCCCCTAAGACTCCATACCGCATGGCTATGACATGTTCTTCCCTGTCCGTTAGTACCTGCGGCAGATATCCATAGAGTTTTCTGATATTTTCGCACTCCTCCATTTTTTCTACCACATCTACTTCTTCATCTGCGGCAATATCTAACAGATTGATCTGGTTCCCCTCTTTGTCCGTACCGATGGGTTCATATAAAGAGACTTCCCTTGAGGTTTTTTTCTTCCCTCTGAAATACATCAGAAGTTCATTGTCAATGCACCTTGCTGCATAGGTTGCAAGTTTTATCTGCTTATCGGTCTTAAATGTTCCGACTGCCTTGATCAGCCCTATGGTCCCAATGGAAATCAGATCCTCCATATCTTCATCGGATGCCTGATATTTCTTTGCAACATGGGCTACCAGTCTCAGATTGTGCTCGATGAGCTGGTGTTTTGCTTTAAGGTCCCCTTCCTTCATTCTCTCTATGCATTCCTTTTCTTCTTCTGGGGTGAGAGGAGATAAAAAAGTCTTCACATTTCCACCTTAAAGCCGCTTTTCTAACATTGTATGAAAGGACACTGCCCTAAGTGCCTTTCCCCTTTTTCTTTTTTCGCTGATTTTATTTTTAGACAATTTTATTTTCGCTCTGAAATATGTTAAAATTGTAATATGAAGTATGTTAAATTTATAATTAAGAAATGTTTACAATTTTGTGACTCGTATGGATTAGGATGTTAAAAGGCGGCTCACAACTTAGTGACCGGCAGATTGCACAAAAGTGTGGTTCGCCCGAAGGGCCTTTTGATACCCAAATCTTATATTAGAAAGAAACGGAAACTATTATGAAACGTACCCTGACTTATACAATAGAAAACGAAATTACAGTCTTAGATTTTTTAAAACGGCATGGTTATTCCCACAGTGTCATTACTCATTTAAAACGGACACCCTACAGCATCCTTGGCAATGGGAAATGGCTCTACGTCAATGACCGTTTAATGCCGGGAGATACCCTGACCATTCATCTGATTGAAGAGGAAAGTTCTGCTAAGATCCTCCCGCTTCCAATGGATTTGGATATTGTATACGAGGACGAAGATATCCTGGTTTTGAACAAGCCTGCCGATATGCCGATCCATCCTTCCCTGAACAACTATGAAAATACCCTTGCAAACGGTGTTGCCGACTATTATCAGCAAAAAGGGGAGGCTTATGTTTTTCGCTGTATGAACCGCTTAGACCGTGACACTACCGGTCTTACGATCCTCGCAAAACATATGTTAAGTGCTGCCATTTTATCACAGGATGTTGCGAATCGTGCCGTCCATCGTACCTATCTTGCCATTGTAGAAGGAACTTTGACCGGGAGCAGTACGATCGATGCCCCGATCGGAAGGGAAAGTGACTCTCTCATTACCCGCTGCATTGATTATGAACATGGAGAACGTGCCGTGACGCATTACCGCAGTCTTGCCTGTCATAACGATCTGACGCTTGTTTCACTTCGGTTAGAAACCGGGCGTACACACCAGATACGCGTTCATATGAAACACCTTGGTTATCCTTTGATCGGAGATTATCTTTATCATCCTGATATGACAAAAATCAGCAGGCAGGCTCTGCATTCGAGCCTTTTAGAATTCACACATCCGATTACAAAAAAGGCAATGAAGCTGTCTGCTCCACTGCCTACTGATATGCGAAAATTATTTCCGGATTTTTAGGAATTTATCTCTATACAAATCCAGATGTCAAAAAACGGTTTCATGTTTTTTGATTGGCAACTTGCACAAAGCCGAGGCTATTTTGTTCCGTTGTACGAAAATAAGAAAATCTAAGTCTGCCTGAGTCAGACTTGATGAAGTGACGTGTACGTCTCGATTTAGAGTTTCTCATTCCGGACATCGGAACAACGCAACTGTGGCCGGAAAAACAGATAAAAGATCATACACAGATTTACTTTATCACATCCGCAAACGTAAACCGCACCACCTTCGCCAAATCCTCCGGTGCAACCTCCACCTGATACCCGATTTTTCCTGCACTGAAAATGATATGCTCCTGTTCTTTCGCTGTGCTATGTAAAAATGTTGTAAATACTTTCTTCATTCCGATCGGAGAACATCCCCCATGGACATAGCCGGTCAATGGTAAGAGTTCTTTGGATTTCAGCATTTCAATGGATTTTTCATTGGCGGCTTTGGCTGCCTTTTTTAAATCCAGTTCTTCTTCTACCGGAATGACAAATACATAATTCTTCTTGCTCTTTGCCACTGTTACTAATGTTTTATAGACCACTTTCGGGTCTTGCCCTAACATATCGGCAACCTCGGTTCCGCTATATGCCTGTGAATTGTCATATTCATAGTGATGATATGGTATTTTCTTCTGGTCTAAAATTCTCATCACGTTTGTCTTTTCCATATCTGCCACATTCTCCTTTTTTCAAAACTTTTCATTTACCGGATAAATTATAGCACACAACCCTGTTTACTTCACGGTTTTATATTGTCTTTTTTTTGTTTCTTTTTTATAATGAAAGCAACTAGAAAACTTTTACATTAGAGGAGGTCATTATGAACACGAAAGCAGTACGCATTTATGGTGTGAAAGATTTACGTTTAGAGGAATTTGAACTCCCGACAATGAAGGATGATGAGATAGAAGCCCGCATTGTCACAGACAGCCTTTGCATGTCTACATATAAGGTATCAAATCAGGGAGAAAAGCATAAAAAACTTCCAAATGATCTGAAAAACCATCCGGTTATCATGGGACACGAATTTTGCGGAGTGATCACAAAAGTCGGCGAAAAATGGAAACATCTCTACAAACCAGGAGATTGTTTTGTTGCACAGCCAAACTTAGGACGTGCCGATACTTTTTCTCTTGGCTACTCTTTCCCATATGTCGGCGGCGAAGCTACCAACGTGGTGATCATGAATGAAGCTATTGAAAAAGGCTGCCTGCTCCCATATAAAGGAGAAGGATTTTTTGAAGGCGCACTCGTAGAACCGCTCTCCTGCATCGTTGCGGGATTTAAAGCCAACTTTCATTTAAGAGACCGCAATGATTATGACCATACCATGGGCATCAAAGAAGGCGGTGCTTTAGCCATTTTAGGCGGAACCGGGCCAATGGGATTTTTAGCAATTGACTATGCGATCCACAATGACAGACGGCCAAAACATTTAGTTGTAACCGGACGTACCCAGAGCAAGCTGGATATGGCAAAACGCCTGTATCCTGTCGAAGAGGCTGCAAAATATGGCGTGACCCTGACTTATGTTTTGACTGCTGATGAAGATGATATTGTAGAGGAGTTAAAAGCACTGACACCGGATGCTAAGGGCTTTGACGATATCTTTTTAATGGCTGCAAAAGAAAGACTGGTAACCCAGGCTGAACAGCTTTTAGCCTATGATGGCTGCCTGAACTTTTTTGCCGGTCCTGCAGATTCTAAATTTGCTTCGACGATTAATTTTTACAATATCCACTACAATGCGACACATTTTGTCGGCACCAGCGGAAGTAACACACAGGATATGAAAGATGCCATTGCCCTGATTGAAAATAAGACCGTTAATGTGGCAAAAATTGCAACACATATTATGGGATTAAACCATGTTTGTGAATCGATTTTAAATCTTCCAAAGATGCCGGGCGGCAAAAAGATCGTCTATTCCGGCAAGGAATTCCCTGTGACAGATGTATCTGCCTTTGGTGAAAACAATGAATTAGAGAAGCATTTAAAGGAATTGGTAGATGCGCATGACGGCTTGTGGAACGCTGAGGCCGAACAATACTTTTTAGAGCATGCGAAAGATATCTGATATAAAAATATAAAATGCACCGTCCATATCAGGAAAAATGAATTGATACGGGCGGTGCATTTATTAAATCTTCATTTTATTTATTGCAATTCTTTTTCTATAACAATGCGTCTGCAAGTTCTTCCATAACGCCAACGGTTTCCTGTTTCATTGTGGAACGGATCGTTACCACCGGTTCTACGATTATCAGGTCTTTTTGTTTTTCTAACATTCCCTTCATCAGCTTGGCTGCTGCCGGTGCCCAGGAACCATTTTCCATAAATGCCACGGTACGTTTCTGATAGTTCTTTGCCTTTAAATGATTTAAGAAATCTTCCATGCATGGGAAAATTCCTCCATCGTAGGTTGCACATGCAAGTACCATTTTTGAATAACGGAATGCATTTTCTACGGCTCTTGCCATGTCATCTCTGGACAGATCCATAATGACGACATTTTTGGCACCTTTTTCGATCAGGATATCTCTCATTTTTTCAGCCGCCTGCTTAGTATTGCCATGAATTGACGCATAGGCAATGAGGATGCCTTCTTCTTCCGGCTCATAACTGCTCCAAATCTGATATTTTTCAATATAATAACCAAGGTTTTCTTTTAAGACAGGTCCATGCAGCGGGCAGATCATCTGAATGTCTAAACCGGATGCTTTTTTCAAAAGTGCCTGTACCGGGTTTCCATATTTTCCTACGATATTGATATAGTATTTTCTTGCCTCTGCGATCCACTCTTCGTTTGCATCCAGACTTCCAAAAGTTCCAAATCCATCAGCACTGAACAGGATCTTTTCGGACTGCTCATAAGTTACCATAACCTCCGGCCAATGTACCATTGGTGCCATAAAGAACTGTAACGTGTGTTTGCCAAGGCTTAAGGTATCGCCCTCTGCCACAACCACTTTTCTGTCGGAAACATCCAGGTTAAAGAACTGCTCCATCATCGGGAAGGTCTTAGCATTTGCCACAATCTGCATCTTTGGATATCTGCGGGCTAACATCTCAATATTTGCCGCATGATCCGGCTCCATATGGGACACGATCAGATAATCCGGCTCTTTTCCCTGAAGCTCTCTGTCCATATTTCGCAACCATTCACCGGTTGCACGCATATCTACCGTATCCATGACTGCTATTTTTTCATCTAAGATCAAATAGGAATTGTAGGATACTCCATTCGGTATCAGATACTGGCTCTCAAATAAATCTAAGGTTTTATCATCTGCTCCGATATACTTGATCTGTTCTGTGATCTCTACATGACTCATATTATGTCCTCCTTATCTGCCTATGTTTTATATCATCATCTTAACGGATCCTTTCGGTTAATCCGACTTTTTTCTGCACTTTGCGCAGGGTCTTATTCGCATAATATGCTGCTTTTTCATCATTCTGCTTGATCATGCTCTCAATATATGCTTTATCTTTCATCAGCTGCTCATAGCGTTCCTGTAACGGTTTTAAATGATCTGCTACCGTCTCGCCGACTGCTAATTTGAAATCCCCATAACCTTTTCCTGCAAACTCTTTTTCAATCTCCTCATAGGTCTTTCCGGTTACGGCACTGTAAATATCCATTAAATTGCTGATTCCCGGTTTTTCTTCCGCATAACGCACTTCACTCTCGGAATCGGTAACTGCACGTTTGAATTTTCGGATGATCGTATCGGTATCATCTAAGAGCAGGATCGTTGCATTGGCATTTGTATCTGATTTTGACATCTTCTTACCCGGCTCCTGAAGGCTCATGATCTTCGCGCCTTTTTTACCGATATATGCCTCCGGTATGGTAAATACATCTCCGTAGATGTTGTTAAAACGCTCTGCAATATCCCTTGTAATCTCTAAATGCTGCTTCTGGTCTACACCTACCGGAACCACATCTGCCTGATAGAGCAAAATATCCGCTGCCATTAATACCGGATATGTATACAGACCGGCGTTAATATTATCTGCATGTTTTGCTGCTTTATCCTTAAACTGTGTCATTCGGTTCAGCTCTCCCATATAGGTAAAGCAGTCTAAGATCCATCCTAACTCTGCATGGCCTGATACATGGGACTGATAATAGATACAGTTCTTTTCCGGGTCTAATCCCGCTGCAACATAGAGTGCATAGAGTGCTCTCGCATTTTTACGAAACTCTGCCGGAACCTGACGTACGGTCAGGGAATGGAGATCCATAACACCGTAAATACATTCATATTCATCGGTCAGCTCCACCCAGTTTTTCAACGCTCCTAAATAATTGCCCAGTGTCAATGTGCCGGTTGCCTGCATTCCACTGTAAAGTACTTTTTTTCCATCTAACATGTCTTTTCTCTCCTTACTTTTTATTTTTTAAAACTTCTCTTCTGATATATTCATACGTCGCTTTCTCGCCTTCTTCTGCGAGCATCGTCAGCAGACGTTCTAAAAGCTCTCTCGTATTCGGATGCAGAATATGTATGCTTTTGCCATTCTCATAATATTCTAACGGACTTCTGTCTGTATAAGCACCCTTCTGATAGTTCTTCGCCGCGCTCACCCGGTCGATATACATTTCCACCACATACTTTACCGGCATCTCCATTCCGCAGATACCTTTTTCCTTATCCACACTGTAATCAATCCAGTATTCCATGTGATGCTTATTTCTTCCTTTATGATGCAGCCATGAGGAAGAATAACCCCGGGCTGCCCGTTCCGCATTATTCGGACTCATATTGCCCTGATAATATTTGCATCCGACTAAAAATTCGGTCGGACTGTATTTACTCCAGTCGTGCATGATACCCTGTCGGTATAATCCCACTTTAAAGCAGCCTGCACGCACCAGTCTCTTATGATGTAAAATCGTCTTTAAATGATGCCATGCTTTCATTTTCTTACCTTACCTGCCCACTAAAATTGAAATTGTCTGTCCAAATGCCTCATAGGAATTATTTTTCAAAAGACGCGGTTCTTCAAAAAAAGGACACGTCTGCGAAGTATCCATAATCTGATACCAGTGCTTTCCCTTTGGCAGCTTTGGAAGCGCAAAGACCTGTAATCCCATATAAAAATTATATCCTATATAAAGAAATGTCTCCTCTGTATCCTCTTCTTTGGCATAACTCTCACTGTACATCACGCCCACAGCCCTTGCATTCCCTTTCACATCGCTGATCCAGGCTTCGGAACTGTGATAGGATAGATCCGGATACCCGGTTCTCTTATAATCACTCATCTGAAACGGTTTTTCCGAAAAAAGGATCGGATGCTCTTTTCGAAACTGCAACAGTTCACGGACAAATTCGGTATATTCCTCATACCGACCTTCATTTTTCCAGTTCACCCAGCCGATCCGGTTATCCTGACAATAGGCATTGTTATTGCCGTTTTGGGAATTTCCGATCTCATCCCCGCTCCAGATCAGCGGTATTCCCCGTGCCAAACACAGCATCGCCATTGCGTTACGCATCTGCTTTTCCCTGATCTTTTTTACAAACTGCCTGCGGGTGGCTCCCTCAACGCCATAGTTCGTACTGTAATTCCAGTTGTTTCCATCCAGATTTTCCTCGCCGTTATCACCATTATGCTTCTCGTTATAAGAAAATACATCCGCTAAGGTAAATGTATTGCTGTTGGCAATATAGTTAACAGAATGTCCGCCGTCCTGCTGTCTTTTCATCACTTCCGTATATTCTACCATATCACCGCCTAAGTGATTCAGCATTTTTCTCGCCGGATATAAGAAATCATCATTATACACATAGATATTTCCATAATTTTCCTCTTTCAGATCATATGGAAATTTCTCATAAAATATTTTGGTTCCTGTCAGATACGGGTCTTTTGCAATCTCTGCGATCGGAAGCCCTGCACCTAAAAGTTTAAATCCATCCACATGATATTCCATGACCCAGTAGCGTAAGATCTCTATGATGGCACCTGCTGTCTGTTCCGGCACAAAATGCATCTCCATGATCAGCTCCATCTGCTGTTTGTGTGTCTCTAAGATCAGACTCTTATATTCCCAGTCTGCGTCTTTTTGGGATGCATAGGAAGATTTAACCGCAAAATAGTCACTCGGCGCATATCCCCAGTAATTCAGCCTGCCATTTTCCATTAATTCTTCAAATTCGTAGACCGGCATACATTCTAAGGTTGTGATCCCAAGTTCTTTCAGATAGGAGAGCCTGTCCATCACAGCCGCAAAGGTTCCCTTATTTCTGCCCCTGCCGTCCATGGAAAATCCACGCACATGGAGTTTGTACATGACCATCTCATTTGCCGGAATCTCTACACTGACATCTTCACTCCAGTCAAAACCTTCTTTTTTGAATCCGCTTAACAGTGCATCGTCTAAGGTTCTTTCGGTATCGCCCCACTTTTCCCTGCCGATCACACGCTCTCCGTAAGGATCACGCACTCTTTTTCCTTCAATCTCATAACAATAATAATATTTTTCTGCTTTTAAGGGATAAATGGTGACAGAACGCACCGAACCCACACGATACTGTGGTAGTACATCGATCTTTGCTGCCTGCTTTCCTGTCTTTTTTTCAAACAGCACTACTGCACAGGCAAGCTCTTTGGGACACTGAAAGGTAAATGTGACACCATCTGCACATTGTTCTGTTCCCATCTTTCTGTAATCTCCTGCCCGTGTCTGAAATATCATCTTTTTGTCCACCTTTGTTTTTTATCTGTATTATTATATCTTTTTTCGTGGAATTTGTACACACCCTTATCAAAAAGAAACAGGTATTTTTTCCTTGACTTTTCTACTTCTTGTTTTAAAATATCTCTATAGGAAAAATATGTATAAAATGAATGATATTTTGTAAAGGAGCCATATGCGTACCGTAAAAACACAAGATTTAACCCCAGGAATGATCACAGCCGAACCGGTCTTATCTAAACATGGACAGCTTATCGTAGCTGCTGACACGGAACTTACGAATCAGATGATCGCTCATCTGAGCTATTATAATATTCCATCTGCTTCCATTCTAGATGGTACGATCCCGCCTGCCGCTATCGCATCTATGCAAAAGACGGAACAGGTAACCCTGTCTTATTCACAAAAGATCCGCTCTTCCCGTTCTTTCCAGCGGTTTAAAAGCGATTATGTGAAGAAAATCCGTTTTCTTAAATCGTCCTTAAATGATTTGATCGACCGTACGGACCCAATCGACCAGGCCGAACTGCTTTCCGAATCCGTTGGCCTGTTTGGCAAACAGTCAACTACGATCTCTATTTTTGACAATTTACATAATATGCGTCAGATTGATGACTCTACCTATGCCCACTGTCTGAATGTCAGCATCATTTCGAGGATGTTCGGTATGTGGTTAAAGTATTCCGACGAGGACTTAGATGTTTTAACGCTTGCCGGACTGCTTCACGATATTGGCAAATGCAAGATTCCGAATGCCATTATCTTAAAAAAAGGCAAATTAACCGATGCAGAATACGAAGTGATCAAAGCGCATGCCCAGCTTGGCTATGACATCTTAAAGGATCAGCCATTGGATGAACGAATAAAAAATGCTGCTTTGATGCACCATGAACGATATGACGGCACCGGCTATCCAAATCATCTTGTCGGTAAGGAAATTGACGATATGGCAGCCATTGTTGCAATCGCAGATGTCTATGATGCCATGACCTCTGACAGATGTTACCGACGTGCGCTCTGTCCGTTTGAGGTAATTGCTTCCTTTGAATTAGAGGGATTAAACCGTTACAATCCACAGTTTATCCTCTGCTTCTTAGAGCATATTGCAAATACCTATGTCAATAACAACGTACTTTTAAGCAATGGACAAACCGGTAAAATCATTCTGATCACGCAGAGACTGACACGACCGGTCATCCAGCTAGAAGACCAGACCTTTCTTGATTTAAATGACAGACCTGATCTCTATATTCAGGCTATCATATAAATACTAAATACATTTTTATTAAAAGGAGATTTAATTATGGGAAACAATGCACAGAATCCGGTGGATGATGAATCCGATATGCAGGTCACACTGTCTCTTGATGACGGCAGTGAAGTAGAATGTGCCATCCTTACCATCTTTGAATTAGAGGAACAGAACTATATTGCTCTGCTTCCGTTAGATGAGGACGGCAATGAAAATGAAGAAGGCGAAGTATTCATCTATCGCTATTTTGAAGACGAAGAGGGTAATCCTTCTTTAGAAAACATTGAGGACGATGAAGAATACGAAGCTGTTGCAGACCGCTTTGATGAGTTACTCGATGAAGCAGCATATGAGGATATGGATTAAATAAAATTTTGATTTAATTTTGATCAAGGAAACATTCATCAAAAACGGGATTCCGGATGATCCGGAATCCCGTTTATTTTATATTCTCTTTTATAATGCCCTATATATTCTTTCGTCTTTCTTTTTCTATTGTCTTTTATGTTGCTTTTTTATTTATCCTCTGTTCTCCTGTCTCTGCTCTCCCCGCTTCTGCGACAAAACGGAAAATCTCTGATTTTTTCCCATTATACTCCTGTACTGAACTGATCGACAGCCGGTGTCTTGCCCGCGTCATTCCCACATAAAACATTCTGCGCTCTTCTTCAATATCCTGCTCTAATACCGCTTTTTTATAAGGCATGATCCCTTCGTTGACATCGACAAGATAGACGATATCATATTCTAACCCCTTCGCGCTGTGTAAGGTTGCTAATGTAACTCCGTCCGGCTGCTGCTTCTGCTCTTTTGCCTGACGTTCTAACTCCTCTTTATATTCCTCCATATGTAAGAACCAGGCTTCATAGGACTGGTACTCTTTTGCACTTTCCTGCAGCTCATCTAACACTTCTAAGAGTTCTTCCTCTCGAATGTGGCGGTACTTTGCATATTCCCTGCAATAATCATCATATCCGATACCGCCCCGGATATAATTGACTGCCGCATAAGGCTTCATCATCGATAACATACGGATGTCATATTCTAACCGGTCGATCCGCTCTGCGATCCACGGCTGCTCCTTGTAATAGTCCATCCAGACATCAAAGGCAACACTCAGTTCCTCTAAGCTTTCTCTTCCGATATAACGTTTCGGACGGTTGATGATCTTTAAAAAATCTTTTCTCTCCCGGCTGCCCTGTGCAATGCGGATATAGGTAAAGATATCCCTTGCGATCCAGTGCTCATACAGATTCGGGATCTTATCTTTTGCGATAAACGGGATATTGTGGTTCATCAGCTGCCGCATCAGCATCCGCGGCTGGATATTCGTTCTGAATAAAATAGCAATCTCCTGATAGGGAACGCCCCTTTGTACCTGTCTTTTGATATCTGCAATGACGGCCTCATTTTCTGCCCACTGATTCTTGTAGATCGCAAATTCCACCTCGCCCGGCTGTGCACTCTGTGCCATGATCTTTTTTGAAAAACGTTCACTGTTGTGAGCGATCAGGTTTCCGGCTGCCTTTATGATCTCACGATCTGAGCGGTAATTGGTATCTAACAGAATCTTTTCTGCATCGGGATAGGATTTGGTAAATCCCAGCATCAATTCCGGTTTCGAACCACGGAAACGGTAAATAGACTGGTCATCATCTCCCACCACAAAAAGATTATTATGCGGTAATGCCATCATTTTTACAATTTCAAATTGCAGTTTATTAATATCCTGAAACTCATCGATCAAAATATAGGGATACTGCTTCTGCCAAAGGACTAAAATATCCTTTCTTTCACGGAACAGTTCATAAGTATAGACAAGCATATCATCGAAATCGATGAGTCCTGCTCTCTGTTTGCCTGCCTCATACTGCTGATAAATCTTTCGGAAAATATCTGCCGCACAGTTCTTTGCATAGTAATGTGCCAGATCGATCCCTTCATTCTTTACCAGACTGATCTCTGACAACACTCCGCTCATAAATTCCTGCTCATCCTCGTACTCTAACTCCATACGATGGATAATATCATACAAAATCTGATACTTTTTCTCTTCTCTGATGATATTCTGTGCCGTATAGTGATAGGCATTTTTGAGTACAGAAAAAAAGACGGCATGAAACGTTCCAAAAGTGACCGGATAGCGTCCCTCTCCCATCAGGATCGTAAACCTTTCCTTCATCTGTGTCGCTGCCGCTTTTGTAAACGTAATGACTAAGATATTCGATGGTCTGATATGTTGTTTCTCGATTAAATTTTTCACCCGTTGGGTAATTACAAGAGTCTTCCCACTTCCGGGACCGGCTAATATCAATGCCGGTCCTTTCCCATAGGTAATTGCCTCAGATTGAGGTTTGTTAAAAGATGATTTCATTTTTATGGTTCTTTTATAATTCTTTTTCTAATTTTTCAATGGCTGCTTTGATCCTGGAGATGGATTCTTCTTTTCCTAAGACTTCCATTAACTCTGTTGCGCCACCCGGTGTCATCTGTTTTCCTGACACTGCGGTACGGATCGGCCACATCACATAACCATTCTTGTATTCTTTTTCTTTTACATACTCACAAAGCATTGCATAGAGTGCATCGTTGGAATAATCTTCCTGCGCCTCTAAACGTGGCAGGATGTCCTTTAAGACTTCTAAGGAAGATTCCGGTGAAGTCTTCATTTTTTTATGCGCATACATACTGATATCATATTCCGGTACCGCTTCAAAGAAATCCACATGCTCTGCGATATCCGGGAAGATCTCGATTCTGGTCTTGACCATCTCTGCGATCCGGCGAAGATCTAAATTCTTCGTAATGGTCTTCTTTAAATACGGCTCTGCTGCCTCATAAAATGCATCAAAGTCCATTGCCTTTAAGTATTCCCCATTCATCCATTTCAGTTTGACAATATCGAATACTGCCGGGGATTTGCTGATCCTGTGATAATCAAAGTCACGGATCAGTTCGTCTAAGGTAAAGATTTCCCTGTTATCTTCCGGGCTCCATCCTAATAATGCGATGTAGTTTACGATCGCCTCCGGTAAAAATCCCTGCTCTAATAAATCCTCAAAGGATGCATGACCGCTTCGCTTGGATAATTTCTTATGGTTTTCATCGGTAATTAACGGCAAATGGATATAAACCGGTGATTCCCAACCAAACGCATCATACAGACGCTGGTATTTTGGTGCGGAAGACAGATATTCATTACCACGGACAACATGTGTGATATTCATGGTATGGTCATCTACCACGTTTGCAAAATTGTAGGTTGGATATCCGTCGGATTTGATCAGGATCATATCGTCTAACTCTGCATTTTCTACGGTAATATCTCCGTATAATTCGTCATGAAAGGTCGTTGTACCTTCATTTGGGATATTCTGGCGGATGACATATGGTTTTCCTGCAGACAGATTTGCCTCTATCTCCTCTTTTGATAGAGAAAGACAGTGTTTGTCATACATCGTGATCTCTTTTCCTTCTACGACCTCTGTCTTGATGGACTCTAAGCGCTCTTTATCACAAAAACAATAGTATGCCTCACCTTTTTCGATCAACTCTTTTGCATATTTCAGATAAATGCCGGTCTTCATACGCTCACTCTGTACATAAGGGCCATAACCGCCATCTTTGTCCGGTCCCTCGTCATGTTTTAACCCTGCGGTCTCTAAAGTACGGTAGATGATCTCCGTTGCTCCCTCTACATAACGTTCCTGGTCTGTATCTTCAATGCGGAGCATAAATTCTCCTCCGGCATGCTTTGCTATTAAAAATTCATACAATGCGGAACGCAAATTTCCCACATGCATTTTTCCGGTCGGACTTGGTGCGTATCTTGTCCTTACTTTTGTCATGGTGTTTCCCTCCTGTTTACGGTTGTGATATGGTATTCTCATCTGTCTATTCTGTATTGTAAAACAGCTATTTTCTATAAAACGATAAAAACGCCATGAAATATTATATAACATTCATGGCGTTTCATCAACTGTCGGAACGGATTTTCCTAGACTGTCAGTCCGTTCATATTTGTAATGGAAAATTTGATGTCATCACGGTCTGATATCCCGTTGAGATTTGTGATATCAAACCGTAAATAATCCTGATTGGTAATTCCATTCATATTTGTGATGTCAAACTGCAAGTCATCACGATACGTCATTCCGTTCATATCTGTGATATTGAATTTCCACCCTTTGTTGGAAATTTCATTTTTCCTGTTCGGATAATAAAACCACTTGACCATTCCAACACCTCCTCGGGGATTTTATTTTTCAATCCCTGTTCGGTATTTTCTACAGTTTTTGTGACTTTATACGAATAAAATGCTTAGTCTAATTCAATCTCACTTAATTCTTTCGGTGGAAGCTGACGGGAAGATGCTTTCTTCATTTTTTCAACTTCAACTTTTGCTTTTGCAATTGGAAGAATTGTTCCGGCTCCTGCTACACAGCCTCCCGGACAGCCCATTCCTTCGATCATGCAGCCGTTTTTCTTTCCTGCTTTTGCAAGCATTAATACTTTCTTACACTCTGCTAAACCCTCTGCATGCTCAATCTTAACATCAATATCCGGATAGAATTCATGGATACAGTTTGTAACTGCCTCTGCAACACCTCCGGCAACCGCATATCCACGTCCTGCTGCTGTCGCATTGTGCATAGAACCTTCTCCTTTTTCATCATTCGGATTGATTCCTTTTGCTTCAAACATTCCGCTCAATTCTTCAAAGGTGATAACAAAGTCTACATCGCTTCGTACCTCGCGGCGGCTTGCCTCTAATTTCTTTGCGGCACAAGGTCCGATAAAGACGACTTTTGCATCCGGATGTTCTTTTTTGATACTTCTTGCTGTTGCTACCATCGGTGTCAACTCTGAAGATACACTCTCGATCAGATCCGGGAACTGTGTCTTCGCAAGCATTGCCCAGGAAGGACAACAGGATGTCAATAAGAATGGAAGTTCTCCGGTTGCTACATGGTTTGCATAGTGATGTGCTTCTGCAACGGCTCCGATGTCTGCACCTAATGCAGTCTCTACAACATCGCTGAATCCAAGCTCTAACAATGCAGCTTTTACTTTGCTCGGTGTTGCATCCGGTCCAAACTGACCTACAAACGCCGGTGCAACCTCTGCAATAACATTTTCTCCCTGTTTCATACAACGAATCAACTGGAAAATCTGTGATTTATCTGCAATCGCTCCAAACGGACAGCTTACCATACACTGACCGCAGGAAACACATTTCTCTGCATCAATCTTTGCACGACCATACTGGTCTGTACCAATGGCTCCTACACCACATGCCATAGAACACGGTCTTTCTTTTTTTGCAATGGCATCATATGGACAGACGGATTTACACTTACCACATTTGATACATTTTTCCTGATCAATCACGGCTTTTCCCTTTACACGGGAAATCGCATCTTTTGGACAGACCTCCATACATGGATGTGCGATACAGCCCTGACACATATTAGAAACTTCATATTTTTTGTCCTCGCAGAAATTGCAGGCAGACGGAATTACCTGCATAAGAGGCGGCTCATAATATTTTTCTGCAATATTACTCTCCTCTAATCCGCTTGTGACATGCACTACATGATCTGCCGGTCTGAGTGACATACCCATGGCAAGACGAACTCGCTCAGATGCGATCGCTCTCTCATGAAAAATGCTCTCACGATAGCTTGCGATATCTCCCGGACAGACTTTAAATGGAATTGCTTCAATCGAATCATTGATATTATCTGATTCGTATGCTACCCTTGCAATCTCCGTAAAAATTTTGTGTCTGATCTCTGACACCGGTGTCTGAATTCCTCTCATACTTTCCTCCTATTCGCTACATATGATTTTCTATGTAAAATATTGTTAATTATTTAACACTTTCATCTTAATACTAATCTAACATAGGATTTCTCTTATGACAAGAGAATTTGTGCATGTACTAAATTTAATACTATTTTTTCGTATTTTTTTGTCGCATGCAGGAGGCACAACTGCCGCTGCAACCGATACAATCCCCGTTTTTACGCTTCTTACAAATGCATCGGACAGCCACAAATACTGCCACTCCGATGCCTCCTAATAAAATCCAGTCCAAAATATTCATGTTATCTCTTTTTCCTGCCTCCTATAGCAGACTTCCGATCCGGTATACGCCAAATGCAACCAGCCATGCGATGACGCATTGCATGATTACAATTCCGACTGCCTGTAACGCAGAATCCATCTCCCGTCTAATTGCTGCAATTGCTGCTACACATGGAGTATAAAGCAGTGTAAACACTAAAAAGCTGACTGCGGAAAGCGGTGTGAAAAAGCTTCCCAACGTCTGCGGCAGATTGGACATACTTGTGCCACACAACACACTCATCGTACTTACAACGGCTTCCTTTGCCGTAAATCCTGTGATCAGTGAAGTAGAAATCCTCCAATCTCCAAAACCGAGCGGAGTAAAAATCGGGGCTACCCATCTTCCAAGCACTGCTAACAGACTGTTTGCACTGTCCATTACCACATTGAGCCTTGTATCAAAGGTCTGTAAAAACCATATGATGATCGTTGCCACAAATATGATCGTAAATGCTCTCTGTAAAAAATCTTTTGCCTTATCCCACATAAGCTGCAATACACTCTTTACCGATGGCAGACGATAGTTTGGAAGTTCCATGACAAAAGGCACCGGCTTTCCGCTAAAAACAGTTCCCTTTAGGATCAGTGCCACCAAAATAGAGACTACGATCCCGGTTACATAAAGTGCCATCATCACCAGTGCCGCATGGTCTTTAAAAAATGCCATGGCAAACACAGAATATACCGGTATCTTTGCCGAACAACTGATAAACGGGGTCAACATGATCGTCATTTTCCGGTCGCGGTCAGAAGAAAGTGTCCTCGTTGCCATAACTGCCGGCACAGTACATCCGAATCCGATCAGCATCGGCACAAAACTCCTCCCGGAAAGTCCGATCTTTCGTAACAGCTTGTCCATTACAAATGCAATCCTTGCCATATAACCGGAATCTTCTAAAATGGATAAAAAGAAAAATAACACCACAATAACCGGCAAAAAGCTCAATACACTTCCGACTCCTGCAAATACGCCATCTATGATCAGGCTATGTACCACCGGATTGATCCCATAAGCAGTCAGTCCCTTATCACAGCTATCCGTGATCTGCTCAATCCCAAGGCTCAACAGATCACTCAGCCATGCTCCTATCAGTCCAAAAGTTAAATAAAAAATTAACATCATGATCGCTAAGAACATCGGGATTGCCAGATATTTATTCGTTAAGACTTTGTCAATCTTCTCACTTCGTTTATGCTCTTTGCTCTCCTTTGGATGCTTGACCGTATCCTTACAGACTTTTTCAATAAAGGTATATCGCATATCCGCTAATGCCGCGTTGCGATCCATCTTATGGTCCGCTTCCATCTCTTCAATGGAGTGCTGCATCATTTCAAACTCATTCCGGCTGAAATTTAATTTTTTAATGATCTCCACATCGTTTTCAACGACTTTAGTGGCTGCAAACCTCGGAGAAATCCCAAGATTTTGTGCATGGTCTTCTACCTGATGCGAAAGTGCATGGATACAGCGGTGTACTGGTCCTTTTTCACAAAAATCCGTGATCTTCGGATATTTTTTCTTCTCGGCAGTCCGTATCACCTTTTCCACCAATTCTGAGATTCCTTCTGCCTTTACTGCGGAAATCGGCACAACCGGAATGCCTAATTTTTCTGACATTCCCATAACATCTATGGAACCGCCGTTATTTCGCACCTCATCCATCATATTCAAGGCTAATACCATTGGGATCTGCATCTCTAAGAGCTGCAGAGTCAGATACAGATTTCGCTCGATATTGGTTGCATCTACGATATTAATAATTGCATCCGGCTTTTCATTGATTAAAAAGTCTCTCGTTACGATCTCCTCGCTCGTATAAGGACGCAACGAATAGATTCCCGGCAGATCGACCACGGAACAATTCTTATGCTCTTTGATCTCTCCTACTTTCTGATCCACCGTAACTCCCGGAAAATTTCCCACATGTTGATTTGCGCCCGTAAGCTGGTTAAACAGAGTGGTCTTTCCACAATTCTGGTTCCCTATTAATGCAAAAATCATGGCATGTCCTCCGTTACCTCAATTTTTGCTGCATCCTCTTTCCGGATCGTCAGGGTATAACCTCTGATTTCTAATTCTATCGGATCTCCCATGGGAGCAACTTTTCTGATTTCTACTACAGTCTTAGGGATCAATCCCATATCCAAAAGGCGGCAGCGCAATTCTCCCTCGCCACCCACTTTAGTAATGACTGCTTTTGTTTTGATTGGTAATAAATCCAGTGTCACTTCTTGCGTTCCTCTTTTCTAAATTTCTTTTGTTCGGCTTCATTATATTTTATTGAGAAAATGTTGTCAATAATATTGATATTGACTCTCATTTTTGAACAAAAGTGTGCTTCGCACACTTCGCGATTTTCAGATACTTCAATAGCACAGCTTTTGTTCCGCGCGCTCGCGGTTCGCAAAGCGATATTTTCCTTACCGCGAGCTGTGCATCTTCGCGGAGCGTTTTTATTTCATAGGAAAGTGTCTGCTTTTGCACGTTAATGTAACACGGTCTTTCCTATGAAATAATAAAACAGGATAGTGGATTTCCACTACCCTGCTGTGTTTTAATCAAATGCCGGATTGAATGCATAGAAATTCTTTGAATCCAGTTCATCCTGTACTTTTCTAAGTCCTTCACCAAATCTCTGGAAGTGAACGATCTCACGCTCTCTTAAGAAACGGATCGGATCTACGACATCCGGGTCTTTGACCAGGCGAAGAATGTTGTCATAGGTGGTGCGGGCTTTCTGCTCTGCTGCGGATTTGCAGGAACAACCTTTCAAAAATTCCAATGTATCTCCACCGGTATTTCTCCCGTCTCTTTCGATTTTTTTCCAACGACAATATGATCGATCAGTTCCTCAACAATTTCTTTTGTTAAAAATTCCGGATTTATGTATTTTAAAATACGCTTGCCGCGTTCATCCCCTTTTTCTAATCGTTCCGTAAGTTCCGTTAACCTCTTTTTTTCAGATTCCATCAGCTTTTCTGACTGTTGTTTTCCCTGTCGGAATTCTTCTGTCAATTCTAGATACTCTTTTTCTGTTAAGATCCCGCTGACTCTATCCAGATAAGCCTGACTGATCCCTTTTTGATAGGTCTGTTGCTTCTTTTGATAGGTCTCTATCTTTTTTTCACACTGCTCCTGCTGCCTTCTGATATCTGTATCCAGCTTCAGATTTTTCTCTAATGTTTCTATATCCAGATATTCCTTAGACATCCGGTGAATCTCCGATAAGACGGCATCCTCTAATGCTTTTACAGAAATAAACGCTCCCTCACAGGCATCTTTTGCAATATGATGTGTAGCACACTTTAGATAATAACGATCTTTTGTCTTTGTGGAACGCATGTGATAACCACAATCGGCACACTTTACTTTTCCTGCAAAAATCCCTGTTTTTCCTGTAGCAAACGGCTTTGCTTTCTCCTCTAACATCCTCTGGACCGTATTCCATAGTTCCTGATCTATAATTGCCTCATGGGTATTCTCTTTCCGATACCACGTTTCTTTCGGACGTGGGCGGTTCTGCTTCGTCTTATAGGAAACACTTCCATATTTGCCCTGCACCATCGTTCCGATATACATTTCATTGCGAAGCATGGCACTGATCGTATAATATCGCCAGAGTGTACTGTTTTGGCTTTCCGGCTGCTGATAACGAAGTCCTTTTTGTCTTTTGTATTCGGTTGGGTTTGGCACCCCCTGCTCATTTAAGATTTTTGCAATCGCAGTCTTACCATACCCCTGTGAAAACAGGGTAAACACTTCTCTCACAACCTCAGCCGCTTCCTCGTCTATGAGCAGATGTCCTTTTTGCTGTGGGTCTTTCTGATAGCCATAGAGTGCAAATGCCCCGATGTGATAACCGTTTTTCCGCTTATCGGTTAATACGCTTTTGATATTCTCTGACATATCTTCTAAATACCACTCATTGACCAGTCCGTTGATCTGTCTTGACTTTTTATTTCCTTTATTTTCCGTATCCGCGTTGTCTACGATGCTGACAAAACGGATGCCCCAGATTGGAAAATATCCGTGGATATATTTTTCTACCAATTCTAACTCCCTTGTAAAACGCGATTGTGTTTTACAGAGCACAATGTCAAATTTTTTATGTTTGGCGTCTTCTAACAGACGGTTAAACTCCGGTCTGCTCCGATCTGCTCCGGTATAATCATCGTCACTGTATATCCCATAGATTTCCCATCCCTGTTCTGTGGCATACTGGATCAGCATGGATTTCTGGTTCTGAATGCTTTCGCTGTCATCGGTGACATGGCGCTTGTCTTTGTCCTCTTCGGAAAGACGGCAGTAGATTGCTGCCTTCATCTTTGCACCCTACTGCCGTTTTGTTCTGATCTTTGAATGAGTGTTACCCATTTTTTTGTATACTGTTCTTTTTCCGGTACTTTCGCTCCATTTTTAAAAACATGTTTGCATTTGATCGCTACTCTGTTTCGCCCCATTCTATCACCTGATTACATACCTGTTCTTATATCTTTTATGCAAAAAGTCTTGTACTTTATGACGGTGATTACGTTAGATACAAAAGGACTGTTAAACCAAAAGCCACATAACCTGTTAATCTCTAACAAGTCATGTGGCTTTCTTTTCTGATTTTAATTGTGCTTATGTCTATTCTTCGAAAGACTCTGCTTTCTTTGAAGTTTCCTCTGCGATTGGCATAGCACCATTGTCCTCATGTTCGATTTCTTCTAAGGCATGGTTTTCTGCCTTTTCGTCGACATTGTCATCGCGGTCCTCTTCATAAACAACGATCTCCTTGATCGTATGTTCATTTCCCTGCACCAGATAGGTGTGCTCGCTTCCGCAGTATGGGCAGGTCTTTCCATGTTCTACCGTACCATAGGTCTTTTCACAGTCTTCGCAGAATGTAACTGCCGGGATCATCTCTATTTCCAATGCACAATCTTTTAAGATCCCGCTCTTGGTACACTTCCATTTCCAGCAATCCTCTAAGTATGATGGAACTACCGTAGAAACTTCACCGATTTCTAGGACCACCTTGGCAACATGACTGACATGGTTTTCAACCGCAATGGATTCCACTTTTTTTGCAATATGAAACACAATTCCTAATTCATGCATTTTTTTAACCTCTTTAAAACGGATAAGGATTATTTATCCTGCATTGCTTCTTTGTGTGCTTTGATCGCAGCCTTTTCCTCTGCTGTCTTTGGTGCAAATACGATCTTGACTGCACGCTTCAACTCATAAGGAACGATTGCCTTGAACTTATCTTCTGCCGGTATCATCGTGGAGCACTCCGGATGATCTCTGTGGAGTGTGATCGCATCAAATGCACACTTGGTTGTACAAACACCACAACCGATACACTTGTTAGCATCGACAATTGTAGCACCACAGCCTAAGCAGCGGGAGGTTTCAATCTTAACCTGTTCCTCTGTAAGTGCAATATGTGCATCCTCAAAGGACTTGTTGCCTAATGTCTCGTTAAATCCTTCAGACTGACGGGAAGAATTGTCATAACTCTCTACTAAGATATCATCCTTGTTGAGTTCGATGAATTCCCATTTATTACGTCCGATCGTCATATGACCGTTCTGTACATATCTATGTAAGGATTCAGATGCCCAGTGTCCTGCAGCGATCGCATCAATGGCGAACTTCGGTCCAGTCATGACATCACCACCGATAAAGAGATCCGGTGCACCCTGTACCTGATAGGTCAGTCCGTCTGCCACGAGTGCCGGTCCACGGAACTCTACTTCTTCGCTCTTTAACAGATCACCCCATACAGACTGCTGTCCTACGGCGAAGATCACACGGTCACATTCAATTGTGATCGTTTCATTTTCATCATATTTTGGAGCAAATTTCTTGCGTCCGTCTACTTCTTCAAATACAGATAAGCACTTCTTAAATACGATACCTGTTACCTTACCATCGCTGACAAGGACTTCCTTTGGTCCCCATCCGCATTTAATGGTAACACCATCTTCTCCTGCTTCTCTTACTTCTTCATCCGATGCCGGCATTTCTTTCTCTGACTCTAAACAAAGCTGTGTCACTTCAGAAGCACCGTTTCTTGCGCTGACACGGGAAGCATCGATAGCAACATTACCACCACCGACAACAACCACTCTGCCGGTATATTCAGCACCGCCGCAGTTTGCATCCTTTAAGTAATCGATTGCTGTAAAGGTTCCTTCTGCATCATCTCCCGGAACCCCCGGACGACGGCCTGCAGAACATCCGATCGCAAGATAGAATGCCTTGTAGCCCTGTGCACGAAGTTCGTCTAAGGAAATATCCTTTCCAACTTCTACACCGGTCTTGATCTCAACGCCCATCTCGCGCATTACATCGATCTCAGCCTCGATCACATCTTTTTCTAACTTGTAAGATGGAATACCATAACGGAGCATACCACCGGCATTCTCATTCTTTTCAAATACGGTTGGCTTATAGCCTCTCTCTGCTAAATAGAATGCACAGGAAAGTCCTGCCGGTCCACCACCGATAATTGCGATCTTTTCTTCCCATCCATTTTTGTGGATGCTGGCAGGAACAACGATCGGCGGAACATATCTGGTATCTGCATGCAGATCACGCTCTGCAATAAAACGTTTTACTGCATCGATAGCGATCGGTTCGTCAATGGTTCCTCTGGTACAAGCATCCTCACAGCGTCTGTTACAGATACGACCACAGACAGCCGGGAACGGGTTCTGCTTCTTGATTAGTGCCAATGCTTCTGTATATTCGCCCTGTGCTGCTTTTTTCAGATATCCCTGTACTGCGATATGTGCAGGACAGGCAGTTTTACATGGAGCGGTACCGGTCTTATGAGAATTGATACGGTTGTTATCTCTATAATCCGGGTCATAGTATTCCTTGCCCCATTTTACCTTATCCGGAAGCAGCTGTTTTGGATAGGTCACTTCTGTGCCATCTGCCTTACAGAGTTTCTGTCCTAATCTGGTTGCACCTGCCGGACAGTACTCTACGCAGCGTCCGCAAGCCACACATTTTTCTTTATCTACATGTGCAACATAAGCAGAACGTGACATATTCGGTGTATTGAATAACTGTGATGTACGAAGCGCATTACAGATATTTACGTTACAATTACAGATACCAAAGATTTTGTTCTCTCCATCGATATTTGTGATCTGATGTACGAAACCGTTGTCCTCAGCACGCTGTAAGATCTCAAGAGCCTCTTCTTTTGTGATGTCATGACCTTTGCCTGTCTCACGGCAATAGTCTGCAAAATCGCCGACACCGATACACCAGCCGTAATCATCATCCGCAACACCTTCGCCGATTGCCTTACGGGAAGCACGGCAGGAACAACGTCCTACACCAATCTTTCCTTCGTACTTGGACAGCCAGTAGGATAATTTTTCGATATCAATGGCTTCATTTTCCATGGAAATAGCCTTTTCTACCGGGATAACATGCATACCGACACCCGCACCACCCGGAGGTACCATCTGTGTAATACCCTCCAACGGAATATAGGTCATACGTTCAAAGAAGGAAGCAACATCCGGGTGCTGTTCCAGTCTTGGATTTCCCTTGACATCCCCGGGAATCTCTTCCATATTGAAAAGTTCGGCTGATCCCGGTACGAACATCGGAAGTGTATAGCGTCTTTCTGACTGTGGTGCAGTACGGCCATTGTGGTCATAATGATAACCATAATCGTACTCTAACAGTCCGATGTAACTCATTTCGTCGAGTAACTTCTGGAAACCTTCTTTTCCTTTTTCTGCTACCTTGTCTTTGTTCATTTCACAGAGCTGGTCAAATGTGTAATGCGCACGTCTTTTCATGGTAAGACCCACCTCTGCCATTTCCTCTGTAATGATCTCTGCAAGTCCCCAGTATTCCGGGTCCTCCGCGGTAACGCCACCGATCATATGACCGGCTACGTCTGTGATCCGCTTTCCTAAAGCGATGATCTTTGGACTTGGATTTTTGTCGCCTTTGTGATTCGCAGGCCACTCGTTGTACTTATTCATGTCCATGTCTATGCTCTCCTTTTCTCATTTCTTATTGTTTGTTTCTATTGTCTGCACCTGTGTGATGCTAAACATTCTCTTATGACTACTTATGTATGTTCTTCGCTCATGCCAAAATGCATCTCACGCAAGCCTTCGATTTCATCACAGATTTCCTGCAATCCACAGGAACCGCAGTCCATATTGACATCTTTTAACATATGGTCAATCGTTGCCGTGATCTGCTTGTTTTTTTTGAGTCCATCTTGCAATCTGCCGTAATCAACTTTCGGATCTGTAACAAAGATGATCCTGACTGCCTCTACTTCTTTATGTAAATGCAACGCCCGAAGCATGGCATTGCCGATCGCCGTAAAATTTAACCCTTCATTCAGTGCCTCTGCCTCCACGCGTACACTCTCCCTGTCATTAGAAGACGATACGCGCAGCATAAACCCTTTGGGATAGATATGGTAACGAAAATATCCGATATTCCGGATCGTATTGTATAACCGATCTCCCGTTCCGATACTGTCCTCTGCAACACGCACCAGTGCGATCCTCGCATATGGAGTATCCTCTGTGATCTCCGGCAGATCTTTTCCTATGAGGATGATCTCATCTTCTGGAACGAAATCCTTCCCCGTCGTTACTAAGGTATTTCCTACGGCTGGAAGATTATGTCCTCCTAATTCATATGCCATATCCGACTGTAAGATCATCATTGCTTTTCCGGCATCCTGCCAGTCTCTGCTGACAGGGTCTGCCGCAGCACCGACCGGAAGGATGTGCGCATCCTGCTCCCCAAGGAAAGTCAGGATATCATGGATAATCTCATCGTAAAGTCTCATAGATGTGTATCTCTTTCTATCTTATCGTAATGCTTTTGCATCAGCGGTTCGATCGCTGCTGTAAGTTTCATATCGAGATTAAAAAAGTAAACGATAAAACTCAAGACAAACAGACACACTAATACGATCGCAATGATCAAAATTACATGTAAAAATGTTGCCATATTAAACCGCTCCTTCCTTCGCCATTCCTTTTTGACGGGCAAACTCTGCTGCACCAAGCGCTCCCATAAGCTGTGGGTCGATCGGGAGATCAATGACTTTCAAATTCAACACCTTTTCGATAGCCTCTTTTAATCCATCGTTCTTTGCACATCCGCCTGTCAAAGTGATGGAATCCACAGCTCCTGCCTTCTTTGACATCACAAAACATCTTTTTGCAACGGATAACTCAATACCTGCGGCGATCTCATCCATCGGCTTGCCCTCGCCTACTAAGGAGATGACCTCTGACTCCGCAAATACGGTACACTGTGCCGTGATCGGGATTACATTCTTTGCCTTTAAAGACAACTTCGAAAATTCTGAAAGATCCATCTCAAATGCCTTTGCCATTGCCTCAAAGAAACGTCCGGTTCCTGCCGCACACTTATCGTTCATAGCAAAGTTTAAAACGGTTCCGTCAGCATCAATGGCAATCCCTTTTACGTCCTGTCCGCCGATATCGATAATTGCCTTAACATTCGGGTCTGCCACATGTACGCCCATCGCATGACAGGAAATCTCTGAGATATTCTCGTCTGCTGACGGTACCTTGTTACGTCCGTATCCGGTACCTACCAGATAAGCCAGATTCTCTGCTGAATTTAAATCCGGCACCTGTGCAACTGCCTTTTCAATGGATTCCTCACAGGAAAGGACCGCATTGATACGGCTGCGAAGTGTTACATCTGCTACCATCTTTCCTGTCTCATCGATGATGACACATTTTGTATAAGTTGATCCGGAATCACATCCGCCATAATATTTCATCTTGTTCCTCCTTTTTTACCATGAATGCTCGTCGTGTAAAATTTCCAGTGACGGATCCAGTGGTTCTTCCTTAAATACAGTTCTCATATAACGATTGACCTGATCACGAACGCCCTGACGGGATACGATTCTAGGATCGAACAGATCGTGTGTGACCCAGATCAAATGTATGCCTTTTTCTCTTGCCTTTTCTTCAAACTGACCATGCATACCATTGAGTGCCTTACATGCCATATGCTCCCAAAGGATAACCATGTCGGCGTTGAATTCCTCGCAGTACTCCCAAAGTTCATCGAGAAGTACTTTGTAACCGCCATGGGTACGGTTTCTCATAATCATGTTTTCTGTCAGCCATGCCATATCGTAATATGCTTTTTCACGGTTCTGTGGTGTATCTTCCTCTGCGATCATCTCGGTATTTACCATAGAAAGCATATCGGTCAGTGGAACAATACCCCAGCAGTTTAATATCCAAAGCAAAAAGTCCATGTAAAAATGCGACTGTACGCCCCATACGATCGCACGGTGACGATATTCTTTTGCCATCATCATCTTGTCTTTGTATGCCTGATTTGCAAGTGCGGTAAGTTTTCGGTCTACATCGACAAATTCCGGCACCTTACCACAGATTGCCATGTAGTTTGTCTCGGTATAAAGTGCAAGATTTGAACCAAAGATCTGCGGATAATCGGTCTTATTCATATCGAGCCATTCCATACGGTGTCTGGTGGACTCGTTGACACGTTTTGCACACTCAAAGTAATATTTCCAATCCCATTTCTCGCCTGTCTTTTCTTCGATAAATGCGATACAGTTCCTGATCTCCTGTGCTGCGTAATCCTGTACGTCATCTTCTCTGTGGCGCAACGGTGCTGCTAACTGGAAGATTGGTATACCATCTTCTAATTCCAGACGTTTTGCAATACCGCCATTACTCATAAGGGAACCGTCACAGGTTGTATTACACTGTACGGCACAGGCACCAAGGATCGGTGCATCATCATCAATGGAAACGCCAAGTTCTGCCTCCGGCATCGGACAGACATCACCGGCAAGTCCAAACTCCTGTGCCACATCGATATAATGCAGTGCCGCGTTCTGGTTCAAAAGAACCGATACATAGGTAGACGGTGTCTCACGGGAAAGTCCCTTTAAGGTAGGAAATCCCATCATAACGGCTGTCATTTCGTTTTCGTCTACAAGCACGACTTTCTTAGAGAACTCTTTATCATTGCCGATACGACGATCTCCGCGGAATAAGTTATCAAGAAGTTTTGCCACATCATAGACAACGAGATCCTGCTCTAAATGACACATACGAAGGTATGGTCCGCGAAGTCCCTGTGTATGTTTATCGACCATCATCGGTACTGCTAAATAGTTTGCCATCCAGCGATAGCGGAACATCGCTTTGATATTTCTAGGCTTGATGATAAAGCCAGCTAACTGCTTCATAATATAGAGCCAGCGTGTGTAATCATAAAAAGTATCCTTAAATCCACGCCACTCACGTCTGCTTCGTACTTTTCCATCGGTAAAAAATCTACCCAGCGCTTCTGCGCCTACTTCTTTTGCCATTATTTCTTACCTCCTTGAATCTTCTTGATCTCAATGCTCTCTACGAATGCCTGCACGCGTGTGCGCATCTGACCGGAAGAGCCAATGGAATATGGACGATCCACGGCAAGTACCGGATAGCCATGCTCATCACGGAGAACGATCGTACCGATCATCCGCTCATATGCCCATGGATCACAGAACTTCATCTGTTCGTAAATAATACCATCTGCGCCGTATTCTTTTGCAAGATCTGCAACGTAATCGCGTCTGCCTGTCATCTTTGCCATATCCCAGTAACGTGGACACTGTGCTCTGCCCTGCACCTGACGACAGACCTGTTTTACAACATCTTCATCGTCATTTAAGAGGATCTCATCACGTCCCGGTAATGATCCATAGCAGAAACGGTCTGCACAGACATAGGCACCGGATTCCTCTACTAACCTGATCACATCCACATCGTCCACCTCGGAGCCGACAAAAACGACACGGGCACGATACTTGTCTGCCGCATCCGGTTCTCTTGTTTTGATCTCCTCTAATGTCTCACGGAGTTTGTCCACGATCAGATGCTTTGGTGCCACATAACTTACCAGGGTAAGGATATGGAACTCATAGCCCGTTACGCGTGGATTCGCTTCTTTACGAAAATCACCGATCGCACGGATCAGGCGGCACACTTCGTTGTGCTGTTCTACGGCTGCACGGATAGCCTCATCCGATGTGTCGATCCCATATTTTTCAGCCAGTGGCTTTAAGATATGGTTGCGGCACTGCAAGGTATACATCTCTAATGCATTGTCATCATTCTTCTGTGGAATCTCCATATATTCCCAGAAAAATCCATCTTTTCCCTCTCCCATGGTTTTAAGCAGTTCCATATTCTCCACACAGCGGTTCATCATCGTACATCCGTCCGGTGTTACGATACCGTCCACAAAATTGTAACCGCCTTCAATGGCTCTTTCTAAAAGTGCTCTACTGTACTCACACAAAAAACTTGTCATGTAATAGGTAGCCATCTCCATAGAACCTGTACGCGGTGCACGCAGTCTGACGGAAAATATTCCCGGAAGATTTAAAAGTGGTTCCGGTACATTTTCGCAAGTCGTTGCGATACACTTAAGCCCCTCACTTTGTGCCTGACGCACAAGTTCGTTATTCGCATCTTCTAACAACTTCTCAAAATAATATAAGTGCTTTAAGTCTTTCACGCTTTCCCTCCTTTACGCTTCTAAAATTCCTATACCGATCAGGGCTTCTTTTGCTCCTCTGACGATCGCCGCATCATCATCTAAATAAAATACACTCTCTCCCTTGAGGTCGAACTCTGCTAACGAAGCATCCGATAATATGTAAGAAAGTACCGGAATATCACCCACATCCATGTACTGTTTGACATCTAAATTGGGAAGTCGGTTTGCGATCACACCGACCTTGTCGTACATCACAAGTTCATCTGCTACCTGTTTGATCGTCTGAACGACCTGCGTTCCTTTCTTAGAAGAGTCCGTGATCAGCATAAGATGTGTCACTTTTTCCATCACACGTCGGTTGATCTGCTCAATTCCAGCCTCTCCGTCAATTACGATATAATCATAATTCTCTGCCAAAAGACCGATCACTTCTTTCAGATAACTGTTGATCTTGCAATAGCAGCCCGCTGCCTCCGGTCTTCCGATTGCAATAAAAGAAAAGCCATCCATCTCGACAAGTGCGTCAAAAATACGATATCTGGCTTCTCCTAACAATTCAATTGCCGCCTTAGCGTTGCCGTCCTCTGCGTTTGCCACAACCTCTTTGCGAATATCGTCTACCGTGAGTTTCACGTCCACACCGAGTGCAGTAGACAATCCCACAGCCGGGTCTGCATCAATCGCAAGTATCCGTTTATCCGGGTACGCTGCCACTAAAAGTTTGACCATAACTGCTGCAAGCGAGGTCTTACCAACGCCACCCTTGCCTGCGACTGCAAGGATCCTGGCATCACTCTTATCTGTATTCATTTACTGTCTCCCTTACTTATAAACATCTTTTTACATTCGTTTATAAAATGTTTATATAAATTTTATCACATGTACATACTTTTTTCGACACAAAATGCCACGATCATATAAAAATGTCATGTTATACAAATATGGCATACAAACTTCATACACTATTACTACTTGACCCTTATCTTTCGTGCAGTGGTTCTAAAATAAACAGCAGTGGTATTTTATTACTCCTACTCTTTTCCGTTTGCAATGACCGGTGTCGGTCTTCTTGTATCAAATACCTCTGCCGGCCGGATCATCTGGTCTAAGACCGTTGTCCGTCCCTGCGTTGCGGTATAGAGCAGATAGCCGTCCATATCAATCCGTCCCTGACGCACATTGTCTGCATTGATCTGTACCCAGTGTGGTTTCGAGCGGTCTACATTACAGAAAAAGTTGTAACCGGCACTCTTATAATAGGCATACAGCGGATTATCATTCGTATACGGCTGCGGCCCTCCGATGTCATTTCCATGCGCAAAGATCAACGTATCCACCACTCCTACAATATTCTGTACATTCGCAACCCACTTCTCATTATCTGTCTTTAAACGTTCCACGGTCTTTCCCGTGACACTCAGATGTCCCCAGGTGTGGCTTGCAAACTCCCAGCCTTCCGCTTTTAGTGCATCAGCAATTTTTTTTGCTTTTTCAATCTCTTTTTCCCGGTTGTAATCCGGGTGTTCGTTCAGCCATGCAAGCTGATCCGGTTTTAAATGTTCTCTGACCTCATAATCCGAATCCGTACGATAGCCAAACACGCCATTATATCCGGTCATGGCGATCATACCTCTTGCTCCTTTGTAGGCACCGTCCGGGTGCTTCTTTAAAAATGTATTCAGTCTTGGAACCACATCGTAATCCCCGATATGTTTCTTGCCATCTGAAGTCTTATAAAGACACTTTACATCACCGTTATCATCTAATACCAGTCTTTCCGGAAATCCGGCAGGCTTATAGGAATGGTAATAACTCAGATCATCCACGGACAGAACGACCGCTTTTTTATCCGGCGGCAGCATCAGGTTCGTGTTTGGTGCAAACGTTACATTGCCATTTTCATCCTTTGTCTCAACTACTAAATCACGCAGTCTTACAAATACATATCCATTGTCATACATCTGCTGGGTAATGCGGTCAAATTCTTCCACGGTTGTCATCCACGCGTTCATGCCGTCCACTGCATTTTTTCCTAACACGGATACGTTAAATGCACGATCCGTATCATTGATCAGGGAATGATAGAAAATGTGTGGCACTGCATTGACATCCACCGGAACACATGCCGCCTTTTGTTCTTCAAACTTTTTGATCAGTTTTGTGATCTTCGTATTTTCTTTATAATTTTTTACGGACTTTAAGAGATTGATCGCTCCGTCGTAATCATATCCCATCGCCAGCAGTTTTGCCTGCTCTATGTTCTTGTCCTTTTTCTTCGTTTTTTTCTCTGATGCTTCCTGTGACTGTTCTGTCTTTGTATTTTTTTGAGAATTTCTAATGCTCTGTGGTATAACCTTTACAATGATCACGATCAGAACCAGTATTGAAATTCCAAGCACCATGGAAAGCATCCTCTTTTTTCTTCCCATATCTTCCTCCGTTAGCATATATTTTTGTTGTTCTTATCAAGCCGCACCCTCTGCTGCCATATCTTCCATCAAATCTGTGATCGGATCACCCTTTGACTGGAATTCACAGGCATTAAATGGAATGCCCCCGGCTGCCTGCGGCCAGATTCCCAACGTATGATCTACATAATATTTGTCAAAACCGGATGCTTTAAGCTCCTCCGGTGATAAATCTCTTGTCAGCTGATGCACGATCGTAGAAACCATCTCTAAATGTGCCAGCTCCTCGGTACCGATATCATTCAAAATTCCTGCAACCTCACGATAAGGCATCGTATAACGCTGTGAAATGTATCGCATGGAAGCTCCAAGCTCTCCATCCGGTCCACCGTACTGCGACATGATGACCTGTGCGATCTTCGGATTGGTCTGTTTGATATTTACCGGATATTGTAATCTCTTTTCATAATTCCACATAACTTAACACATGCCTCCTTCCCACGGCCAAGGCTGGGTTGCCCAGTCCCAGTGATCTCCTACTTTTGCACTGTCGATCGTAAGAGGACCATACTGGTCTGCATAGGCACGAAGTCCCTGTTTGCGTAGTTCTTTGTAGTGTTTTAAATAATTTAATGCTTCTTCGTCGTCAGGATGCGTATCCAGATAAAGGGTAATGTCATTGACGGCAAAGCTTACCATATTGATCCACTGTAACAACTGTTTCTGGCTCATCTGCTGATTCATCATCCCCGCATCCCCTTTCTTCCGCAAAACGGTTTATTTAATTCCGGAAAAATGGTTCCGACCTGAAGAGCACGGTCCGGCTCATAGACATGCTCAAAATGCTGCCATGGTACATATGCCATTGCTAATGCAAAATCCTGACATGAGGACATATCGTAACGCTCACCGCATTCCCGTTGTCCCATATTGCTTCTATTGCAATTTCCCATAATGTTATTTCTCCTTATCTCTTTACTTACAAAATATGCATATTTTATTTTTTCGTGCATAAGAGAAATAACCCGTTTTGCAAACACACTTTAAGACTGGCTGCTTAAACTGTCAATGGAATCAATGATCTCTTTTAACTCCGGGACCATCTGCTTCTGACTTGCCGCGATCTCTTCTACCTCTTTTCGCATATTCAGGATATTTTTCGTATTATACTCTATGCGTTCTCGAAGTTTCTGTCTCCTTGCGATCAGATTATGCTGCACCTCAACCATTTCCTTGTCATTATAAATCGCTTCCGGATTGCCGGTCCACACTTTTGCATCATAGAGCTGATAATCTTTCAGTCTGCGTACCAAACGGGAATTATAGTAATCTAACTCCTCATTTGTCTGAAGATATTTTTCCTTTTCCCGCACTGCATCCTGATACTGCTCCCAGATATAGGTCAGTTCCTTCGAATTGTGTACATGGTATTTTTCACAGGCATAGTCGACTGCGTTCTTCGTATTGACATATTTAAACTTGATCTTATTCAAAAGGATGATCGCTCCGTTAATGTTTGCCTCGCAGCGTTTTAACTGATCGATATCCCGCTGCTGACGGAAATAGAGGAAAAATCCACCGATGGCTGCCGCGGATACCAGCAGCGTAAACATCAGCTTTGTGTCCACGTTTTTCACTCCCTGCAGGACTAAGATCACCGCCATCAGGACAATAAATACGCTAAACAATACATAGGAAAAAATCCTAAGATGATGCATCTCTTCCTTTACTTCTTCCATGCAGTACACCCACGCCTGTTTTTCTCCCTCTAAATAATTCATATCCCGGCGGATGGCTGCCTCATAGGCTTCATTTGCCTCTAATCTGCGGATGGCATCCGGTATCTCATCCTCTTCCTGCTGCATCTGAACGAACTGTGCGTCGGAAATCTTCTGGGCCGTATTTAAATACTGATCCCTTGCCTTATTGAGTTTGGCAACATTTCCTGCAACCTCATGCAGATCCTCCTGTGTTTCTTTTGGAATATTGCGGATTTTCTGGATATCATTCAGATAGTCCGTGACAATGCGGTACTCAGACTTCGCCTCTTCTAACTCCCGGATCGCCTCAATGATCTCCTCACAGCGTCCGAGCATCTCATGCTCTGCCTGCCTCTTATATTCCGCACTGTCCGTATATGCACCCCGCGTATTCAAATGTTCTAACACATCTTCAATATTCTGTTTTGCTTCCGGCTGTTCTTTTGCTTTCTTTCTTCTTTTCCAAAATCTCATTATTTCTTACCTGCCATACTTCTCATATTCCTGACGCCATTTATGGACGATCCCGTAAATTTCTGCTTTTGTCTCTGCTTTTATTTCTTCCTTTGTTCCTTTTTCATAAGCCTCATATAGGTTCCGGATCTTTTTTACATTTTCATCCAAAGGAAGCTGCTCTTTTATCGCTTCTAATTCTCTTTCATACTCTTTGAGTTGTTCTGTGCCAATCCCGTATTCTTTCGCCCGTTCGCTTTGTTTTTCTTTCTTATCTGCTAAGAACAGACAAAATAATTCTGACTTTTGGGAACTTGGGTTTGTATTCTTCTCATAAGCTGTTTTGTAACAATCTGCCGCCTGGGAAAACAGAAACAGATTTGCATAGGCGGTTCCTAAATTGTGGCTCACATCTCCTAAGAACGCCTCCTGTGTCTCTTCTGTCTGATTCTGTAAGATCCAACGATATTCCTCCATGGCGCAATGATATTTTCCACGCCGCAACAGACGGTCTGCACGCAGTTTATGCCTTGAAAGCTCGTCCTTTTCCTCTAACTGTCTGAAAATCTCCATGGCAGCCTGCTGTTCCGCCTCGGTCGCATAGCCGGTCTCCTCTAAAAGAATCCTTGCAAATTCATAAGAAGGCACCCCCTGTTCTAATGCCTCTTCTAATTTGCAAGCAAGTCCTTCCTCTTTGATCTCCGTTCTTACCCAGTCGCAGAATGTCCTTCCGACAAAGTCCATCTCCACAAATTCTGCATTGTGGATCAGATAATAGCTCATCTCCTCTAAGGAATATATATTTAAGGAAGCACTCTCTATATCATATGGTTTTTTTGCTAAGGCATGACTACAAAATAATAACTGTCCCATCGTCTTCCTCCTCTAAAATTCCATTGTATACTTCCATACTTTCCCACTAGACGGAAACAATTCTCCGAATCCAAGGTCCGCAATCTCTATCTCTGCTTTCGTATCTCCCAGCAAATGTACCGTGATTCTGAGTCTTGTGGTTCGTTCCGGTCTGTCGGGAAGGTCCGCAAGCTCTAAACTCTCTATTTTTGCCTCCCTTCCATATGGATGCTGTAACCACAGTTCCACGGTATCCGTACCGTCTAAGATCACCTCACAGCTATGCTCCTTTAAATACCAGTTCTCTCCGGCAGTTACAAGCGAATAAAATTCCAATTCCTGCTTTTTCTTTACCTTCAGACTGATGTTCATCTTGAACTCGCTGTCCCCTAAATATACATATTCCTGCTCTGTCTCTTTTTTTTGGAATGCCACAAAACATGCACCCAGAGAATATAGATTCTTCCCTAAAAATGCCCGTCGTCCACGGCAGATATATTTTAAAGATTCCTGCATCCATCCACCGTCAAACGCACTTCCGACAAAATAGACCGTAGACACAAGCTGCTTGTCGAATGCCTGCTGTGCCATTGCTAAAAACCCTGCATCTTTGTCATCTGTCAGTATGCCCAGTTTCTGTTCTTTTATCGTAACCACACAGGGCTTCGTTCGTTTCTCTTTTTCCAGACTATAATACACGATTTTCTCACTGCTGCCACCAAATAATCCTGCCTGATGATTCTGAAGTTTTTCCTCCTGATTGCAATGATAAAAACAAAAACATTCTTTATAGTCTACCACTTCAAACTGCTCCTCTGACAGCTCTAATTCCCGTCGAACCCGGTCTAACAGACGAACACATTCTTCCGTGACGGTCTGCACCGCAAAGACCAGACGTTCTAGTTTCCGTTCCCTGTCGAGTTTATTCGGGATGGATAAGATTTTTTTTATAAATAAAAGGAACAGATCCTCCGCCGGATACTCTCTGCCCTCTACCGTTATCCTGTTTTTATTTAGTGCCTGCCGGAACAGATTCTCTGCTTTCGTTCCCTGTCCTGCCTCTGCTAAACGCTCTGCATCTTTACCGTAAACCCATTGTCCGATACCATGGCGTTTTGCAACCACCAGTGGCAGACTGTATTCAGAGCTTCCTGCTACAAAACTGACCGTTGCAGGACGTTCCATACCCGGATGAAAGTAACTGAGCATTGCCGACTCTTCTTTCAGATCAATACCAATATATAATTTGTCCAAAAGTCTCTCACTCATAACTTTCTCCTTTATAGAACCTCAAAGAGTCTCTTACAGAGCTGTTGCTGCTCTTCGTATTCTATCATCATTTCTTTTGTCTTTTTGATATCCTCTTCGAGAATGGTCTGTGTGATCAGCTGATTTAAAAGCGTATACCGACTCTTGTCCTGTTCTTCACATACCATGCTTCCCGTAATCTGATTGCTTTCTAATATCTGTTCTTTTTCTTCCCGCATCTGACTGACGTAATATTGGATATTTTCACCAAAAAACAGTAAGAAATCACTGATAAAAATCCCACCATAGGCTTCCTTCATTTCCATGGTACGGTATTCATCATGTTCCCCGCTCCGATAGTGCAAAAAGACACGGTTTCCTCTCCGATTCTGATACTCTATAAATACCTTATCATAAAAACCATATTTTTGCTGTAAAAAGACAGGAAATCTTCGATAAAACGAAAAATAAATCTTTTCTGCCGTAAAATCTGCCAGATAGGTATCTGACAGTTCCATGTATTCTTCCTGCTTATCTTTATGGGATGCAAGATATTTTAAAATTGCCAAACGGCACACCAGTATCTGTTTTTCTTCCGGTCGTTCCACCAGATGTCTGAAGAATCGTTCGCTGATCACCATATGTTCTACAAAGTATGCCTGTGAAAAATAGTTCAGATAGGCATCTTTTATGATCTCTTTTCCACCATTTCTACAATAGCTTTCAAAAATTTCTTCCGTATATTCCATATACTCCGTAGAATACAGCAGCTGGATCAAAATATGTTCTTCTAAACCATAAGTCTCAATCCCAAACTGTTTTGCTGCCTGCCAGATCTCTCCTAGTCGTTTTGTCGAACCATCATAATTCTCACACAGATATTTCAGGATAGCTTCGTCATATTTTCCACCAAAAAAGGCTTCTGCACAAAGATATACCAGGAATTCTTCGTCTGCATACTCCTCTTTTCCTGCCATGCTTCCGGCAACTGCGGCTAACCGCACGGCATCAATTTCTTCAATGCCATATCGCTGCAGCCATGCATATGCCTCCCGATAAGCATGTCTGTCGACTAAAAGCTCTACCATATATTTTCTCGCACTCTGATTCAGCATTGACGGATTGATCCGTTTTAAATACTCTCTGATATCTAAATTTACCTGATTGACCTGATGCAGCCTTATGATCTCCGGGAACAGATAGGTTCTGTATTCCTCACTGACCGAATCCATGCGTAAGAATCTGCGCAGAAGTTCTAACTCCTTTTCATCTAATTCCTCATGGAATGGTTTTTTGTCTAACTGATAAATAAAAAACGATTCACACTCCGGTGCCTGCTCCATGCATTTTTTTATAAATCTGCCGGGACGCATCAATTTTTCTAACTGATACTCCATACCGGAGGCATAACGGTTTCCTTTCCGGTCCTCTAAAAGAATGACATAATCGGAAGAATAGATGGGAAAATATGCAGTTCCGTTCTGGATCGATACCGAAAAGCCATCTTTTAACTGTCTGTGCACTACATAAAGACGAACGGCATCTTTATCAAAGCAAGTCAGCTTATGATAAAACAACAACTGCCCTAATGCCTTTGCCGTCTCGTTTTGTATCATATTTTCCGTTAAAAATGTATCATAGATAACCGCAAGATTATCATCCATATGCCGCTCTAATATCTGTTCTAAGGCAAAACGCTCCATGGTTCTTTCATAACTTGCGTAGACAGACGGCTGACTTTCTTTATTTGCAATAATATTGACATAGAGTGCCGCTTTTTGTGCATACGGAAGACTGCTGTGATAACGGAAATACATCTGTACCATCTTAGGTACCTGACGCACTTCCCTTGCATCCATCGAATAGACAAAGGCTTCATATAAACCTGCTAAACGCAGATCTGCGGTAATTCCCTCTTCATACCAGTGATGATATAGCGTATCGTATTTCTGTCCCTTGATCAGATAGGCACAGATCACGGTCAGCAGTTCCTCTTGCGGATAGATCTCATAGCAGCCGCAAAGAATCTTATAGACCCGCTCCTCATAGGTACGCAGATCTCCTGCTAAATGGGTCACCTGTATGGCAAGCTCTTTTGTGATTGCATGCTTCCTGCATGCCCAGAGCAGCAGACGGCATTCAAACTCGCCCATCTCCGTCATAATATACGGTTCTTTTTCAAGCAGCAGATATGCCTCTAAATAAAAATACGGACTGGTGCATCCGCCCATGACCTGTTCTCTTATGGCATAGTATTTTAATGCTGCATTCTTTGCATAATCTCCCCGTAAAAATAATAAGATCCACACCAGACGCATATCTTTGTTATGCACCCTGCAGATGTCTTCCACGTTCTTTAACACCTTATCTGCATAACTGTCCTCGCGGATCAAAAGGGTGGTCAGATAGAGGTAATATGCCCACGCTACGCTCTTTGTGTCCGTGATCGTTTTCTTCTTTTCATCTAATATCCACTCGGCTTCCTGTCTCTGCCGGTTGATAAGTAGCACCTGTGCCTTCATCAGGCCATACCAATGTTCACTCGGAAAAGCAGCAATGAAATGGTCGAGGATTTCATTCGATCCCATTACCCACTCTCCTAATGTCATCTGTTTTAACCGGAAACGAATATAGCTTTCCGTCAGTCTGCACTTCATTTTGGAAAGTTCCGTATGTTCTTCCCACTTTTCCGGCACAGCTTCCCTCTGTTCTTTCTGATATACACAGACTGTATGCTCCAGTGTCTGATAAGGGCTTTTTAACGTCAGCTTTCCATAGTTTTTTCCTGCATGAAGCTTTTCTTTTTCAATCAGATACTCCACCTGAAGCATACTCCCGATAAAGTCAGCGGTTGTCATCTGCTTTTTTACAGGATGTAAAAAGGAGGCATCACTTGTAATCTCAAGTTCTAAATATCCCCACTCTCTTTTTCTTAAAACAAGTGTCTCTTTTCTGCTCTGTGTTATATCACAATACTCTTTGCTCTTTTCATCCATGGTCAGTAAGACCGTTTCCTTCTGTTTGCATGCGATCAGAAACTCCTCCATATCCTGCATGCCTGCTCCCGGACGGCAAAGTCCCTCGTAGAGCATTCTTTCACGAACTTCCTCTTCTTTTATCAGATTTACAAACATTGGGGATGTAAAAATCTCATAGGCTTCATTTTTGTCTTTTGCCGCTAATTTTGCAAATTCATAAATAGAACGGATCGTTCCGATGGAAGTCTTTGGATATAATTTGGAAATATTTACAACAAAAGAAAGGTTATATTCATTCTGGTTACAGATTATGTAAAACTCACCCTTTTGAATATTCCCTTCCATCAGACCTTCACTATGAAATTCAAATTGAATATGAACCTCTTCTCCCTCAAACTGCGGATTCATACACTCCATCCGTACATCGGAGGTATAGATCACACCACGCAGAGGAAGCCCGTTACCGCTTCTTATCGTAAAGCTTCCTTTATAGTTCTGCCCCTCTACTACTTTTAATTCCAGCCGGTCTGTTGAGAGCAGCAATTCCGGTTTCTCATATTCAAATTTACCATTTGCCAGATTATAAATCCGTCTACGCAAAATGTCACCTGCTTATCTGGTTTTTATTGCTTTTTCGCACAAGTCGATTATAATAGATTATAAACTATTTCACAGGTTCGTGCAACTGCTCTTTCTGCACCCTGTCAGCATTTGGAGGTATATCATATGTTACAGCATCAGGATCATTTTCATGGAAGTGATTTAGAAAAAATAGAAAAAATTTACGGCATCAGAAAAGAAGAGATCATCAGCTTCAGTGCCAACGTCAATCCGCTTGGGATCTCCCCCCTTTTACGCAGGACTCTGACCGAACATATCGATGCCATTACCGCCTATCCGGACAGAGAATACACTTCTTTAAGACAGTGTATCGCCGGCTATTGCGGCTGTGAGGCAGAACATGTCATTGTCGGTAACGGTTCTACAGAGCTGATCTCTCTTTTTATCCAGATCGAACATCCGAAAAAAGCGATGATCATCGGTCCTACTTATTCCGAATATGAGCGTGAAATTTCTTTAGGCGGTGGTACCACCCTGTACTATCCGCTGCGTGAAGACAATGACTTTCATTTAAACGTTGCGGACTTTACTGCACACCTCAATGAAAATATTGATCTTTTGGTACTCTGCAATCCGAATAACCCGACTTCTACTGCGATCACCAGAAAAGACATGCGTCTGATCTTAGATGTCTGCAAACAGCATGATATTTTTGTGATGGTAGATGAAACCTATGTGGAATTTGCCGAAAATATGGACGAGATCACTGCTGTTCCACTGACAAACTTTTACAACAATATCATTATATTAAGAGGAACTTCTAAATTCTTTGCAGCTCCGGGACTCCGTCTGGGCTATGCCATTACCGGAAATCCGGATCTGATCAAAGCTATTAATACACGAAAAAATCCGTGGACGATCAATTCCCTTGCCGTAATTGCCGGAGAATTGATGTTTACCGACACCGATTATATTGAAAAAACGAAATCCCTGATCTCAAAAGAGCGTTCAAGGATCTATGAAGCATTTGCTTCCCACCCGGATTTCAAAGCCTATGTACCAAAGGCAAACTTTATGTTACTCCGCCTGCTTCGGGAGGATATGAATGCTGATGAAATGTTCGACCGCACGATCCGGGAACGTATGATGATCCGCAACTGCTCTACGTTTCCATTCTTAGACAATAAATATATCCGTTTCTGTTTTATGGAACCGGAGGACAATACCCGTCTGATGGAATGTCTGATGAGAAAATAATAAAAACTTTGCTTTTTGAATATTTCTTGACAAATATTCCCATTTGCATTATTGTATTATTTGACTAATACATATATCAGAAACGAGGTGGGTGTATGCCATGGAATCTCAGTTCCGACCGTCCGATTTTTTTACAGATCGTAGAACGCATTGAAATGGATATCATTTCGGGTGTTTATCAGCCCGGACAACGGCTCCCTGCTGTCAGAGAGCTTGCCTCCTGTGCAGCCGTCAATCCGAACACTATGCAAAGAGCCCTTTCCGAACTCGAAAGAACCGGCTTAGTCTACAGTCAGCGGACGAGCGGACGTTTTATCACGGAGGATACTGCTATGATCGAAGGATTAAAACAACAGATTGCCGAAGAAAAGATCCATGATTTTTTTGAAGCTATGAAACATCTTGGAATGTCCAAAGAGGAAACACTCCAACTGATCCAACAACACACTACTATTTAAGGGAGAAGGAAAAAATGAGTTTAGTTACATGTAAAGACCTGAGTAAAACTTATGGTTCTACAACCGCTCTTTCCCATATCAATTTGGATATTGAGGAAGGACACATTATCGGACTGTTAGGTCCGAACGGAAGTGGTAAGACCACACTAATCAAAATTTTAAACGGTTTACTGACTCCGTCAGCCGGCGAAGTCTATATCAAGGAGGCTCCGGTGGGTACGGAATCGAAAAAAGTGATCTCCTATCTGCCTGACCACACCTATCTTGGCGGCGGTATGCGGGTAAATGAGATCATCGACTTTTTTAAAGATTTTTATGAGGACTTTGAGCCGGAACGTGCCTATGATATGTTAGAAAAGCTGCAGATCGATCCAAAGCAGAAATTAAAGACGATGTCCAAAGGTACCAAGGAAAAGGTTCAGCTCATTTTAGTAATGTCACGCCGTGCAGACCTCTACATCTTAGATGAACCGATTGCCGGCGTAGATCCTGCGGCAAGGGATTATATTTTAAACACCATCATCACGAACTATGATGAGCATGCAAGTATTCTGATCTCCACACACCTGATCGCCGATATTGAAAATATTTTAGATCAGGTTATCTTTATTAAAAACGGACAAATTGTAAAGGACGCTTCCGTTGAATCCATTCGCGAAGAGGAAGGCATGTCCATTGACGCACTGTTCAGGGAGGTATTCAGATGTTAGGAAAATTAATGAAACATGAATTTAAAACAACTTCAAAGGTCATCCTGCCACTCTATCTGATTCTTGTGGTTTTGACCATTTTTGCAAGAATATTTGCACAGTCACTTTTTACGGCAGAGAATTCTAACATCGACTCCATCGGCTTTGGACTCTTTGGCGGACTGAGTGTAATCCTCTACATCTTAGGATTGTTTGCTGTCAGCATTGCATCCTTTATCTATCTGTTGGTACGTTTTTATAAGAACCTGTTTGGTGATGAAGGCTATCTGATGCATACACTTCCGGTAACTTCCTGGGAGCTGTTAAGCAGTAAGCTGCTCGTCGCATTTATCTGGAACCTTGTGGAATCGCTGTTGATTGCTTTCAGTATCTTTTGTATTTTTGCAAATCACTATGTCTTTGATGCAATAAGCAATTACTTTGCATCTTTTGGCGGTTTTGATGGAATGGTCTATTACTATACCGGCATGCATACAGGTACTTTCTGGCTTTCCCTGATCGCCTTTATACTGGTTTCCTCGTTTTACGGTCTCCTGCTTCCATATGCAAGTATCTGTATCGGACAGCTTTGGCAGAAACATCGGTTAGCCGGCTCTTTTTTAACTTATTTTCTGATCAATATCCTAACCCAGATCATCCGCACTATTTATGTCGGACTGACCGGAAATGAAGATGCGATCACACATGCACAGAATTATATTCCGACAGCAACCTATGGCTTTATTATGGTATTAAATCTGGTGCTTAGTGTTGTCTTTTTCTTCCTGTGTGGGTATATTATGAAGAAGAAGGTGAATCTGGAGTAAGGGCAGACCTTCAAGACATTTAAGCTATTCAGATATTTTGAAATAGTATTTAGAAAGTTCGTCGTATCTATAATCTATATATGGATATGGCGGATTTTTTTCGTTCTGTATGTCCACGATTTTTCATGACGCCCTGTTCCGCGAACAGGAACTAGTGGTTCTGGATTTTGCGTTTCAGGTGATGGCAATGGACGAAACCGATGCTGATTCGTCTTCCTGACTCATCAGCATCTTTTGCAGGTGACTCATCTAAATGCCGAATGTTCTTATTTCTCTGGCAATGACAGAAATTCGAGGACACGGATGTCCGAGAAAGATGTGTCTGAGCCCGGATGGCGAATACACATGGGTTTCGTACGTCACCTATATACTCCCACAGAGGAATTAGAACATCGTGCTTTTAGATGCAAAAACCGGTAAAGATGAACGGGTAAAATAGAACACAAATTATTTTCAGACAGATTCTCCTCCTGCTCTTCTATTATTTTTTATATTTATGGATATTTTTGAATACTTTAGATTTACTCTTAGATTGTTAATAAAATAACACTTGAATTTTGACATACTGATATTGTCTTGATTTTTAGATAATACTAATATTTTGAGCAAAAACTTTTTACATTTTTCCAAGGAATTCCTCTATGGAATCTGCTTTTGCTGCTGCTTTGAGCCAATTGTTCAAACTTTCAGGATTCTTTTCATTCAGAATTTTTTCTTTAATCTCATCCGGAACTGTACCTAAATCCTCTAAAAGTTCCATGACACTCTGTGCTTTTCCGGTAACGACACCTTCTGCTAACCATTTTTTCTCTTTTCTTTTGAGCATTTCTTCTACTGTCATGTACCTTCCCTCCAGTTCACGCCATTGTTTTAATTCCCTGACTCTGTCATGCAGCATCTGTATGGATTCATCCTGATTTTCTGCTACGGTTTCGTCGCTGCTGTCTTCCATGTATTTCAGAAAATGTACCAGTTCTTTGGGTACTTCAGTATCATTCGTACCTTTAGTGTTTAAAAAAATCTTTCTCGTCTCATCGCCTAACGATTTTCCCGTTTCTAAACAATGTTCTTCAAATGTGTAACGATAAAGACCCTCACCAAACGGATCAAAGGTACAGATAAAGATTACATAGCCCGGTTTCAAATCCGAGAAATCATCTCCGGGTTTTAGGGATGCAACATCCATCTCTGCCTGATAATAACGGCTCCGTTTTGCAATATTTCCCTCATTCTCGTTCTGTGCCTCGACATCATAGCTGACCTGCATCTCATCGCTCACATAGACATCTAAACGTACACTTCTGAAATCCGAACTGATCAGGATGCTGTGCTCTGTATGCACGCTGACTTTCGGGATTTTAAACCCTAAAATGATTTCTAACACCATTCTGCAGATTTCTGCATCTTCCATTGCTGCTGCAAACAAAAAAGAATTACTTAAGTTTAACTTCTGAAAATTTGTCTCCATTTACCCTCCTGACCAAAGATACAGGAAAGGAAAATCTGTCATGTACCTATTATATCCTGTCACTGTGAAAATGACAAGAAAAAGAAGCCGATATCTTATTGTTTTCTAATAAAAATATCGGCTTTCTTGTAAATATCACTATATCGATATGAACTCTCTTAGTGTTCACTTCGTTGTACTTCTGACAGCCTTATTTCCGGCTCAGGTACTCGTCAATGCCCTTTGCAGCAGCTTTTCCTGCTCCCATAGCAAGGATTACGGTTGCGGCTCCGGTTACAGCATCTCCACCGGCATATACACCCTCTTTGGTGGTCTTACCGTTGTTTTCATCTGCAACGATACACTGCCATTTATTCACATCTAATCCTTCTGTTGTAGAAGAGATCAATGGATTTGGTGAAGTACCAAGTGACATGATCACCGTATCTAACTCTAAATCAAATTCAGAACCTTTGATCTCTACCGGTCTTCTTCTTCCGGAAGCATCCGGTTCTCCTAATTCCATCTTTACACAGGTCATTCCTTTTACCCAGCCGTTTTCATCCACTAAGATTTCCTTTGGATTTGTCAGCAGATCAAAAATGATGCCCTCTTCTTTTGCATGATGTACTTCTTCGACTCTGGCAGGAAGTTCTTCTTCACTTCTGCGGTATACGATATGTACCTCTGCACCAAGTCTTAATGCAGTTCTTGCAGCATCCATCGCAACATTACCGCCACCGACTACGGCAACCTTTTTGCCTTTCATGATTGGTGTATCATACTCATCTTTGAAAGCCTTCATCAGGTTATTTCTCGTTAAAAATTCATTTGCGGAAAAGACACCGTTTGCCTGCTCGCCAGGAATGCCCATGAATTTCGGAAGTCCTGCACCGGAACCGATAAATACAGCTTCAAAACCTTCTTCGTCCATCAGTTCATCGATTGTTGTAGACTTACCGATTACGACATTGGTCTCAATCTTAACGCCAAGTGATTTGACGTTTTCAATCTCTTTTGCCACAACTGCACTCTTTGGCAGACGGAATTCAGGGATACCATAGATCAGAACACCACCTGCTTCGTGAAGTGCTTCAAAGATTGTTACATCATATCCCATCTTTGCAAGGTCACCGGCACAGGTCAGTCCTGCAGGACCGGAACCGATCACTGCTACCTTGTGGTTTTTCTTTTCTTTTGCCGGCTCAGGTTTTACATTATTTTCTCTTGCCCAGTCAGCTACAAAACGCTCTAATTTTCCAATGGAAATCGGCTCACCCTTGATGCCACGGATACATCTTCCCTCACACTGGCTCTCCTGCGGACATACACGGCCACAGACTGCCGGAAGTGCGGAGGATTCACTGATCACTTTGTAAGCCTCTTCAAATTTTCCTTCTTTTACTTCTGCAATAAATCCCGGAATATTAATGGATACCGGACAGCCTTCGATACATTTTGCATTCTTACAGCCGATGCAGCGGGAAGCCTCTTCTACAGCCTCGTCCTTGTTATATCCTAAACATACTTCGTCAAAGTTGGTTGCTCTTACCTTTGGTTCCTGCTCTCTGACAGGTACTTTATTTAATACATCCATTATTTGTCACCTCCACAATGTCCGCATCCGCCATGATGTGTATCGCCTTCCTGTAATTTCAGCATGGCTCTTCCTTCTTCCGTCTTATACATCTGCTGTCTCTTCATTGCCTGGTCAAAATCTACCAGATGTCCGTCGAACTCCGGTCCGTCTACACATGCAAACTTCACTTCATCGCCAACAGTCAGACGGCAGGCACCACACATACCGGTTCCGTCCACCATGATAGGGTTCATGGAAACAATGGTTGGAATCTCTAATTTCTTTGTTAAAAGACAGACAAACTTCATCATGATCATCGGTCCGATTGCAACACAGACATCATAAGTATTGCCGTCTTTTACTAAATCTTCAATTACGGTCGTAACCATTCCGGAACGTCCGTAACTTCCATCATCCGTTGTTACATAGAGATTTCCGGCAACTGTCTCCATCTCTTTTTCTAAAATCAACATATCTTTGGTCTTAGAACCAACGATCACGTCTACATCTATTCCATTTTCGTGCATCCACTTCACCTGTGGATAAACCGGTGCTGCTCCTACACCACCAGCCACGAATAAAATCTTTTTCTTTTTTAAATCTTCGATCTCTTCTGAACAGAACTCAGAAGCACATCCGAGCGGTCCTACGAAATCGCGGAAAGAATCTCCAACCTCTAATCCGGTCATACGCTGTGTAGAAGCTCCAACCACCTGGAATACAATGGTAATTGTTCCTGCTTCCCTGTCATAATCGCAGATTGTCAGCGGGATACGCTCGCCTTCTTCGTCTATTTTTACAATTATAAACTGTCCCGGCATACAGGTCTTTGCCACTCTTTCGGCTTTGACATCCATAAGAAAAATCTTATCTGCCAGTTGTTCCTTTTTTACTATTGGATACATCGTTATCCTCCCATCTCATTGTTTTTGCTGCTCGCTAAGCATACCTACCTGTTAATGATACTAAATTTTCAATTATTTCGCAATATCTCTGCAAAAAAAGTCTAAAAACATCCTATGTGCTCTGATTTTTTAGTCAAAAACACCCTTCGCTTTTAACTCTGCATAATCCATCCCCAGTTGTTCTATCACTTCTTTGGTATGATAGCCGGTCGGATAACCGGCAAACTTATATTCACATGGACATTCACTAAGTTTGACTGCCGTTGCAAGCTGTTTGACACTTACGTCTTCATGAAGCGGCAGTTTTACATCCACTACCATTTCACGTTCTTTTACCTGCTCATCCTCTAAAAGTGCTTCTTTTAAATTCAAAACCGGCTGTACGCAGGCATCATAATGAGAGAATACTTCTACCCATTCATCTCTTGTCTTTGTCTTTAAAATGCCACGGATCTCTGCTTTTACTTCATCGATATTTGGCGGATATACCGTTCCTTCTATTAAGTCCTCACGTCCAATCGCCGTGCAGAATCTGCTCCAAAATTGTGGTTCTAAGGAACCGACGCTTAGATATTCACCGTCTTTTGTCTCATAAAAATCATAGATGCAGCCACCATTGAGACGTTCTCCCTCACGCTTGGGTTCTTTCCCGGAAACTAAAAATCCGGCACCGTCTAAGCTGTTAAACGGCACACAGCCGTCCATCATTGCCACATCTATGTATTGTCCTTTTCCTGTATTTTTCCGATAATTGACCGCTGCTAAAATACCGATCACGGAATTCATAGAACCGACTGCAATATCTGCAATCTGAAAATTCATCAGGGAAGGTCCTGATTCCCTGCGCCCTGCCTGTGAAATAATGCCGCTTCTTGACATATAGTTGATATCATGTCCTGCCGCATCCCGCAGTGGTCCTGTCTGTCCGTATCCGGTCAGTGAGCAGTAGATCAGTTTCGGATTGACTGCTTTTAAATCCTCGTAGCCGAGTCCTAATTTTTCCATAACACCGGGGCGGAACTGCTCTAGCACAATGTCATATTCTTTGACAAGTTCTTTTACAACCGCCTTTCCCTCCCCGGTTTTTAAGTTCAAAAACATGGTCTTTTTATTTCTTCCAAGCCATGCCTGTGATGCAGACACTCCGGTATCCCCGATAAACGGCGGATAGTCCAATACGATATCCGGTCTGCTCGCAGAGCTGATCTTCAACACCTCTGCCCCCATATCCGCTAACATCAATGTTGCGTATGGTCCCGGTAATAAGGTAGAAAAATCCAAAATTTTCAAATCATCCAGTGAACCCATTGTTTATTTCCTCTCGTTCTCTTTTCTAATTACCACATTCAATACTGATCCGGTTAAATGTTTCTAAGATGTCATCGACTTTCATCTTTGCTTTTTCTTCGCCTGCCTTATCGATAATGGCATTTCCCTGATGCATCATGATCAGACGGTCTCCATATTCTACGGCATAACGCAGATTGTGTGTGACCATGATCGTTGTTACTTTTTTCTCTTTTACAATCTTATCGGTCAACTCCATGATGATCTCTGCGGTCTTTGGATCAAGTGCCGCTGTATGCTCATCTAAGATCAGAAATTCAATCGGGTTCATGGTTGCCATCAAAAGGGCAAGGGTCTGACGCTGACCTCCGGAAAGCGAACCGACTTTTGTCTCCATCTGATTTTCCAATCCAAGATTTAAATCTCTTAACATTTCACGGTAATGCTCTGCTCTTGCTTTGTTCACGCCTCTTCCTAAACCATAGCCTTTTCCTTTGTTATCGGCTATGGACATATTCTCAAGGATGGTCATGCTTGGGCAGGTTCCTTTCGATGGGTCCTGATACACTCTTCCGATCCTTCTGTGACGGATATAGTCTTTCTGATTGACGATATCTGTTCCACTGACTAAGATCGAACCGGAATCCACCGGGATCGTTCCGCAAATGATATTGAGCATGGAAGTCTTACCGGAGCCGTTACTTCCAACGACTGATAGAAATTCACCATCCTGTATGGTCAGATTGAAATTTTCAAACAGGCAGAGTTCGTTGACAGTGCCCGGATTATAGTTTTTATTGATATTTTTTAACTCAAGCATTGTTCTTCACCTTCTTCTTTCTGTCCATGCTGACTACTAAAATAATTAAAAACAGGACTGCTGTAACCAGTTTTAAGTCTGTGGACTGTAAACCAAAGCTGATCGCCAATGCCACACATGCCTTATAGATAATGGAACCGATCACAACACTGGTGGTCACCCGGAAAAACGTCACTTTTTTAAAGAGACTTGTTCCGATGATCACGCTTGCCAAACCAATGACAACGGTTCCTGTTCCCATGGAAACATCGAAATATCTCTGCTGCTGGGTATAAATACATCCGCTTAAGGTTACCAATCCGTTAGAAATTGCAAGTCCTGCAATTTTTACCAAGCCCTTATCGACTCCCATGGATGTTACAATGGTGTCATTATCTCCTACTGCCCTTAGTAAAAATCCGGCTTTTGTACTCATATACCAGTCCAGTAAATATTTCATCACTAAGGTAATGATAAGAATAATGACAACGGTTGAAAACTGTGCTGCGTTTCCTTTAAAAATGCTGTTGACCAGATCGTTATCAAATATTGTTTTTTCTGTATAGATCGGCAGGTTTGCACGTCCTGCTATCCTTAAATTGACGGTATACAATGCGGTCATCATAATGATTCCCGACAATAAATCCCGCACCTTTAATTTGACATGGATGACTCCGGTCAGAACTCCTACGACTGCTCCTGCTGCAAAGGACACCACCAATGTGATCAGTGGATGAACTCCTTTGGTGATCATAACAGCCGTAATGGCAGCCCCCAGTGGGAAGCTGCCGTCTACGGTCAAGTCCGGAAAATCCAGAATTTTATATGTGATATATACTCCTAATGCCATGATCGCATAGATCATGCCCTGTTCTAATACACTCAATACCAGTGCCACGTTGTTACCTCCAAGTTTTCCGTCTGTATTTTTTATTCTACGGTAATCTCCGTAAATGTTTCTGCTGCATCAGCAATGTAATCTTTGTCTAACTCCATACCAATTTTATCTGCTGCTTCTGTGTTGACATAGAGTGCGGAATCTGCTGTTTTGATGTATTCTGTGTCTTTTGCAGTTGCTTCACCTTTTAAGATTTTTGCTGCCATAGCACCTGTATTTTTTCCAAGTTCAAAATAGTCAATTCCCATTGCTGCCACACATCCGGCTTTTACCTGCTCAATCTCACTTCCGAATACCGGAATTTTCTTGCTGTTGGCTTTTTCAATCACGGTCTGAAGTGCCTGTACTACGGTGTTGTCTGTCAGGTTGCAGATACAATCCACTTTTCCTACTAAATCTGCTGCTGCCATGTCTACATCTGCAAGGGTGTTGATTCCTGTGTCTACGATTTCAAATCCATATTTATCTGATACTTTTTTGTACTCTTTGATGGTGCTGACGGAGTTTGCTTCGCTGGTAGTGTAAAGGATTCCGATCTTCTTTGCATCCGGGAGCATCTTACGGATCATTTTTAACTGCTCATCTACCGGAAGAAGGTCACAGGAACCTGTGATGTTGCCTGCGTTGCTGCCATCCTCTTTTGCAAGTCCTGCTCCGACCGGATCGGATACTGCGGTATATACGACCGGAATGTCTGCACTCATTGCCGCATTATAAGCACTCATGGCACTTGGTGTTGCGATCGCGCAGATCAGATCTACTTTCTTTGACACATAGCTGTCTGCAATGGTTCCGGCTGTTCCTGTATCTGCCTGTGCATTGTCGTAATTCACTTTTAAGTTCTTTCCTTCTTCGATGCCTGCTTCTTTTAAGCCCTCTAAGAATCCTTCACGGCAGTTATCTAAGGAGCCATGCTCTGCAAACTGGGAAATTCCGATGGTATAGGAATCTTTGCTTTCTGTTTCTGTACTCTTTGTGTCTTTTGTGGATGTCTCTTTTGTGCTGCTTCCGCATCCTGCTAACATTCCTGTTACAAATACCATACTCATTACGACTGCTAATAATTTTTTCTTCATTTTTCTTACCTCTTTCTTTCTGCCTTCTGGCTGTTGTTAGATCCAGAACAAACGCAGATACAAGTTCGCCGATTTTTATGGGTTTTGATTTTACGGATTCCTCTTTCACAGGGGGGATGTTATCCTGTCATTACAAAAATCCGATGTGCTTACGCACTTCCTTTCATAAGCAGAAGGATGCTGCAGATAAATCTGCCCATCTTTCCGCTTCTGAAAGAACCTTCGGTATCGGATTTTTGCAATTTCTAAGATACAAAAAAACCGTCTCAAGCATTTGCTTGAGACGGTAATATTATCATATTATCGCGGTACCACTCAAATTGACGAATTGTCCTCTCTTTCACATACTATCATACATGCCTCATTGATAACGGGTTTGGTTCCCGGCTCACCCTACTATGTATTACGCTTCAGGCTGCCCTCAAAAGTCCATTCAACGAATACCGCCATACTGCAATCCCACCACCTGCAACTCTCTGTGACTTTGGTCTAACGTCTACTACTCTTTTTCAACGGTTTGTTCTATCTGATGTCTAGATTAATACTTTATGAGGCATTTGTCAACCGCTTTTTTGATTTTTTACTTTTCTTTTTTAGTTCTCTATTTTACTTTTACGCTCATCTTGTCGCTGTAAGCTCCGGAGTATTTCTTGCCATCAATGGTCTTATAAGCTCTGACTTTTACATAACAGGTCTTATTCTTTTTCAGATTCTTGATGGTTGCCGTGGTGTCTTTCTTGTTACAGTTCATAGTTTTGGCTTTTTTCATCTTTTTGTCTGTGGAATACAGAACCTGATAACCACTTGCATTACTGTCTTTTTTCCACTCTGCTTCTACTTTGCCTTTTGCACTTTTGACCTCTTTGAGTTTTGCCTTTGCCGGTACGGCATAGATCGTCACTTTTTTGCTTGCTGCTTTGTAGCAGGAAGTTGCTTTGGCACTTACGGTAATCGTAACCTTACCGGTTCCTTTGATGCTGACCTTTCCTTTGCTGTTGACCGTTGCTACTTTTGTATTACTGCTCTTATAACTGATCTTTCCTTTTGCCTTTGGTGACAAGGTAAAGTTCGTCTTGTATGCCTTGGTATAAGAACCGGACACTTTGCTGATGCTCTGCGCCGCTTTCTTGATCGTAAAGGATGCATCCTTGCTGCCTGTATAGTTGCCCTTTCCTCTCACTGTTACCGTTGCGGTTCCTGCTTTTGTATTGTTCTTATAGCTTACGGTATAGTCGGTTCCCTGTTTTAATGTCTTGCCTTCACAGATCACTTTCAGCTTTGACTGGGTCTGTGCTTTTCCATTATAGGTCTTGCTGCTGAGCCCTGTGATCTGTGCCTTGGAAATACTCTGTTTGGTCGGTGTCGTTGGTTTCGCTACCTTTGGCACTGCCTCTGTCTTGGTTGCTTTGCAGACCGTGCAGGTATAGGTCTTTACTCCCTCTTTTTCTGTTGTTGCAGGAGTTGTGATCGCACCGCTGTCCCAGCTGTGTTCTGCTTTGTTAAACACTGTATTGCAGACATCACATATCTGCCAGTGTGTATCGGTATTATGTTCATATCCTTCTGCTGCCACATGATCCGCTTTGTCAAATACTTCCTCGCAGGTATAATCCGTGCGTGAGGTATTCGGAACTAAATTCTCTTTTTCTCCATTTTTCGGTATCTCTCTGACATAGAGATATGTTGATGTTTCCTTACATCCATGCCAATGCTGCTTTGCATTATTTTTCCATACGGTTGTATCAATGCTATGGCTATGGTAAACCGGCTCTAATACCGGCACATGCGTGTAACTACCACTCGAATGTATATAAAAAGCTTTCTCCCAGTCCTCTTTGTTCAGAGTCTCCTGATCATAGATTGTTGTTATTACGGTGGCAACGCCATTATAAATAGTTCCACTGCTATCCGTTTTCCAGATGTTCCATCCGACAATCTCTTCCTGCTCTGCTACGGACAATCCTGTCTTTTCCGTATCTACGCCAAGCTCTTTTGCTGTCGTTCCTGATTTCACCGTAATCTCTGGATAACTTTCCACATAATACCGATAGTCTTCACCATATTCATGGGCATAGTACGTCAGCAGCCTATATTCTAACTCGTCTTCTGCTGCCTTAGCAGATACCGGCATCATAGTCAAACCGATCATGATCGACAATGCAAGGGCTAACAGCCCTTTCAGACTGTAGACAAAGCGCTCCGAGAAATCATGTTTCTCGGAGCCTTTTTCTATCACTATAAAGATGTTTGGGTTTAAACAACCATATTTCCACTGGATTTATACCATTTGTAATCCCCATTCTTTCTTACATTTTGCAAGCTTTTTTAAATTCATACACGCAAAGGTGAGCGCGACCTTCATTTT